>VOFF01000647.1_pt1 | contig 120001 bp, 177 predicted proteins | sample 5384061 | NCBI WGS metagenome assembly VOFF01 (sample SAMN12384725, study PRJNA508395) | human gut metagenome | isolation source: healthy gut E | host: Homo sapiens | reverse complement strand
TACGGCAGTCCGCACATCTTTGGCTTTGACTGTTCTGATATTTTCTGTTCAGATATTTTCTGCCCCGCCATACAATATCCATCTTTTATTATTTTATCCCTTAACGCAAAAAAAAAATCGCAGGATAGGTCAGTGTCAGCTTCGACATACATGTGCGTTGTTGTTGTGACAAGCACACCTTTTCCACTCCTGTGATATTCCCTTGCAAGCTTATGAACGAGTGTGGTCTTGCCACCTGCGCCCACTATTGAAATCACTTTTTCCATATATTTCCATACTTTCCCACAAATAATAAAGCCGCCGGTGTACTTAATGCACCGGACGACTTTAAAATCCTAAGCGTTAATCATCCACACGCTTCACATCATCTTTTTCTTCCATATCCCACATATATGGTGCGTTCTTAGATTTCTTCGGCAAAATAATATTGAGAAGAATAGCGCAAAGTGAGCAAGGCACGATACCTGAACCGCCAAATATAAGCTGTACATAGTATGGCAGGTGTGATGTAGCACCTGTTGTAGCGCCAAGTCCGTAGCCTAAACCGATTGCAACTGAGATAATTGTAATCTCACGGCTGCCGATTGGTTCCTTTGTGATGAGCTCAATTCCGGAAATCAGGATAGAGGCAAAACATCATAACCGCAGCTCCGCCGAGCACCGACTGAGGCATGATTGACATGAGAGCTCCAATTTTTTGGGCAGAAGCCGCAAATGATGAGGAATATAGCTCCCATTGAAATAGCAAATCTATTGACAACCTTGTCATTGAAACAAGACCTACATTCTGTGAGAATGAGGTATTTGGCAGTACTCAAAAGCGCTGCAAATGATGAACCAAGACCGTCACAGATAACACCGCCGGAAAGCTCTGAATCTGTAGCCTCTCTGTCCATTCCACCCTCCACACAGGCTGAGATATCGCCAACTGTCTCGATTGCAGTAACGATAAACATGATGCCAATTGGGATGATTGCATTGGCATGGAAGGAAATTCCCACATCTGAAAGCTTTCCAAAGCCTATAAAGCTTGGAACTGCTATCCATGCTGCATTTTTTTAACCTCGTCAAAGTTTACTACCCATGAATATGTGTATTTGACACCGTCAGCAGTCACACCTGTATGTGACATGGTAAGTGTCATAATGATTGCTACAACATATCCTGCCAGGATACCAAAAAGGATGGCAGATGATGAAAAAATACTGCGCGATGGTGCAAAATGCTTAAGAAGCACGATTACTATAAGTACAACCATTCCAAGAAAAAGGTTTGGCAGTGAGCCGTAATCATTTTTGCCTGTGCCACCGCAGAAGTAGTTGATTCCCACTCCAAGGAGTGAAAGTCCTATTGCTATAACAACTGAGCCTGTAACGATTGCCGGGAAAAACTTGCGCAAAGGCTTTAAGAAGGCTCCGAGTATGCCTTCGAAAATACCTCCCTACAAGGCAGGCTCCCATAATAGCTCCATATGCTATAACTCCGCCGCCACACGCTGCAACTGTATTATTTAATACTCCAAGAAAGCCCGAAGAAGTTCCCATAACGATAGGTACCTTTCCGCCGACAGGTCCGATGGAAAACATCTGTACTAATGTTACAATACCTGCGATAATCATGGCATTCTGTAAGAGAGCTGTTCTAAGCTCCGCAAAGCCTGCGTCCGCTGTGAGTCCACATGCTCCCATAACTATGATAAGAGGTGTAAGGTTTCCGATGAACATAGCCATAACATGCTGCAGTCCAAGCGGAATAGCCTGAGACAGAGGTATTCTGCCCTCAAACTGGTAAGGTGAAGAGTTTGTTGTCTTTTTCATTGGTTCCTCCAAATATTTATACTCTTATTTAATAAAATAATCACAAAATTATTTTACGAGCATAAGGCTATGCGGTCAATTTAGTATTACTTATAATATAATATCCATCTACTTATAAATACATGCTATTGAAATTAGCTAAGGAACTAACTCGTAAAGAGAAAGAAGAACGGAAACAACTTCCGTTGAACTGTTCTCCAACCCAGCTTATCGAAAAAGAATTCTCGACGCTCATGTAATGTTGGCTATTTTTTCTTCAGGACATTTATTATTCGTAAGCGCATAGTTTTAGGGCGTACCCTATAAATGAAATCTGACACCCCGCGCTAGGATGCCAGACATGCGAGTATTTCACTACATTTTATTTACAAGTTTCCTGAGCCAATTTACTCCACGGGGCAAATTGTTCCAATTCCTCGTCTGACATTTCAGCACCAGGATGATGCTCCAGAAGGAAGCTCAGATATTTAAGTGGATCAAGTTCATTGGCTTTTGCCGTTTCTATCATAGAATAGATTTTCATACTGGCATCTGCCCCGGCTGGTGTATCACAGAAAAGCCAGTTCTTACGGCCAACTACCAATGGTCGAATGCTGTTCTCACTGAGATTATTACTCAGGCTGCATGCACCATCTTTCAGATAGTTCATCATAAACGGACGGCAGCCATTGGAATAGTTGGTTGCCTTGATCAGCCTGTCTCCGGATTCCGGATGCAGCTGATCAAGCCATGACAAAAAAAAAGCTCTATGACAGGTTTTTGATCCTTCAGGCGGCGATGATAAATCTGTTTGGGCGATAATCCTTTTTTCTCGATAAGATCGTTCATACTCAAACAGCTTATTACAGTATAGGAATCCCTGGACTGCCGGATGTGTATAATCCTTTTCGTGGCCTTTGGGTATTGCCCGCAGCCAATAGCGTCGTATGTGAGCCCAGCAACAACAACGCTGCCTCCGGCACTTTGTTGTATCCTTTATAACCATCAACCATTAGATAGTATCCGGGATCTGCACCTGCAAGAAAAGCAGCGGCATGACTGCCGGCTCTGGTCGGAGTGTAATTATAAAGGATGATAGGAATCCCACCATTGTCACCAGTTCGTACCAGCCAGACATAAGATTTACTCTGTGGTCTGCGGCCTTCTTCCTTTAATACCTGGATCGGAGTCTCATCTGCCATCAGATATCTGCGTTTCAACAGTTTCCGGTGCAGATATTCATACATTGGCAAAAAAGTAATTCTCTGCGCAGTAGATGATCCAACTGGCCATGGTCGTACGGCTGATCTTTACCCCAAGGTGTTCAAAGTCTTTCTCCTGACGGTATAAGGGCATGGACATGACATATTTATAATACATCACATGTGCTGCAAGACCGGACGATGCATAACTCCCCGGGATCAGTGCAGGACTTCCTTCGTCCTTGATGAACCGGGGATCTTCCGTTTCCTTGCATTGTGGACACTCATAGGTAGTCGCATAATAATCAATACGCTCCAGCTTTGGCTCTGTATAACGCAGTTCTGTCCGGATGAGTTCGTGTCCGATAGGAATCATCATTGTTCCACAAACATCACACGTTTTCTGTTCTTCCGTAAGAGTATCTACATAAACATTCTCTGTCGGAAGATGAGCAAAGACCTCATCATAAGCAGCTTTCGATTTACGGGCCTTCTTGTGTGCTTTTACCTCAATGTATTCCACCTCAAGGGGCACCGGTTCCGGTTCATCCTCCGTCTGCAGGTGGAACAGATCCAGCTGTCCTGGGAGCTGTTCATGCCGGATCTCACTGGTGGAGCCAAAAAGTCTGGTCTTCAGGTAGTCCAACTGTGCCTGAAGGTTAGCGATCAGTTGATCCTTTTCGCTGTCTTTGGCATCACGTTCCTGCAGCATTTTCTGTAGGGAACGGATAAGCTCGTTCTGAGTGCTGATTGTATTATTCAGTTGTAAATCGTATCCTTAAGCTCTAAGAGCTGGATATCCCTTTTTACTCCTGAAGGCATTGTTTTTTCGCTCCTTTTCTATGGTTCAATTATACCATAAAACAAGCGAAAAATCCTGAAAAAATCAAGCATTTCCGGTACTTTTTATTGCCTTTGGCTGCTCGGTTTCAAGACCTGACATAAGCCAGTCAAACTGCCTCCATGTAATGGATTTTACCTCATTACGGTTGCGCGGCCAACGGTATTTTCCTACGTTGGCATCCAGTCGCTTATATAAAAGTACAAATCCTTCACGTTCATGAAGAAGCACTTTTATTCGATCACTACGTCTGCCACAGAAGAGATAGATTGCATTTGGCCTGGAAGGGTTCATATTCAGCTGGTCTTTTACGACAGCGCATAATCCATCAATGGACTTGCGCATATCTGTATAACCACAGATCACATAAATCTCGTCTGCGACAGTGATGTCTCCTAACATGTCCCTGTCACAGCTTTAAGGATCTGTGACAGCAGCTTCGGGTCAACATCATTTGAAATTTTTATTGAAACAGTCCCAAGCATGACCTCGATGGCGGGGCAGGGTTCTTCCAGCGGAAGCATTGTGCTTTCGACAGTTGGAATGCCCGGGTTTTGATGATCAGGTATCACCTCAAGTTTTACAACATCCGGTTTAAGGGCTGGCTTATAATCGCCGCGTCCTGTGGCAGAGGGGATATCATAACAAACTTTTTTTTTCTCAGTCTTTTAACCCAGTTGTAAAAGGTGCCGGGATTGATGTTATGTTCTGTACACCATTGGTAGTCACTAAGACCGCTGCTGCGGCATTCCATGATAAGTTGATATTGTTCGTCTGCTGTGCGTCTTTGCGTTTTCATACAGGAAACCTCCATAGTTATAGTAAAACGCTCGCATTTATAGTATCTAGCGCCGATACTGTAGTAAAATGCTGGCATCTATCATCTATAATTATGGCAAATTTTGTGATGATTTTAAATCCACCCTGAAACTAGGCGCTTACATTATTTGTGTTCCCACAACCGAGGTCTAATGCCACAACAACCGTTACCTTCCTCACAGGCTCTTTTTCCTTGTGATTTTCAGCAATCCTGTTGAAGCTGAAAAACTCTACAAAGTGCGTAAATTCAAGGATTTCTATATATCCTTTCTGTGTAGTCCTACTACCGTCTCCACATGGATCGATACGTGCTGATTGATGTCAGTTTTCGGAAATCGATCCAGACTAATGTGGACTGTAGTAAAATATCTCCGTTTGTCTGCGGAAACATATCAACAAATTCTGTAGCAAAAAAGTATTAATACAACTCGCTATCCATATCACAGCCTGAACCTCGTTCGTCCACGGAAAAAGTTCAACTTTTTATTCGTTTCTACTATTATAGTGATTCCAACATAAAAGTCAAATCTTCCGAGGAACCGCCATCGTCTCAGCCTTGTCCGTTCTTCCTGCAAAAACAGGTCAACGGCTATTTTTAGACCTAACTGATGGTCAGTTTTCCATGCACTCGACCTTATCATGCCTGAAAATTCGGCATTGAAAGGGAGAAACAATCCTGTTATTTCTTCGCATTCTCTTCCAATTCCAGCATGTATTTATCAAAGTCAGACATAAACAATCTGTCCTGGATAACACGATACTTTTCAAATTCAGTCTCGGCATGAATCTTTGCAATTTCAGCTGACACTTTCCCTGCATCCTGTAAAATACCATAATCAAACATTTCAATAAAGCTATTAAGCCGTTTTTCCCAGTCCTGCATCGTGAGTGGAATATGCCGTAATGTCATATTCTCAGCAAAATCCAAGTATGCAGTAACCATACGATTCAGCTGTTTCATTTCATCCTGACTCAAATAATTCTTAGCAACCGTAACATCACTTTTCTTAATCTTTCCTTCAGGAGCGTCTGCCCAGGTAGTCAATCCCATATGCTCTTTTGTGTGATTGGCTCTTTCTACAATCAGTTCAGCCGCCGTATGACCATGAACTGCGTAATGCATTTTATTCTGAACTGTCGCATAGAATCTCCTGGTAGTTGCAGAATTCTTATCGTAATCAATGGCTGTGGCATACAAGTCAGTTATTTTCTGATAAAACTTTCTTTCGCTTGCTCGAATTTCACGAATTCGTTCTAACTGCTCATCAAAATACTTTTCTGTCAGATAAGTTCCGCGTTTGAGACGCTCGTCATCCATAACCCAGCCTTTGATGGTATAGTCCTTTGCAATTTGATTGACCCATTTACGGAACTGCACCGCACGCTCAGAATTTACCTTAAATCCTACTGCAATGATCATCTCTAAGGAATAGTGATTTGTGCTGTAGCTTTTTCCGTCGGCGGCAGTTATTCGAAATTTTCGAATAACTGAATCCTCTTGTAACTCACTGTCCTCAAAGATTTTCTTAATATGATAATTTATAGTGTTAGTGCCGACATCGTACAATGTTGCCATCATCTTCTGTGTCAGCCATATATTCTCATCCTCATAGCGCATCTCAATACTGTCCTGCTGATCGCCAACTGAGGCAACATAGGTCAGGTATTCTGCCGCGCTGGAACGGATAGTTATTTCATCTTTTTTCTTTTTCAATAGGAGGCCTCCTTCCCCAACAAATTACTCTATAATAAACTAATTTCTACATACTCTCATCGTCCGTGACAACGCTTATACTTCTTTCCGCTTCCGCACGAACACAATTCATTGCGGCCTATCTTCTTCGGCCATTTTACTCTTTCCTGAACCATAATAGAAATTTTTCCATCATACATAAGTTCAAGTTCCCTCAGACGATACAAATATTCAGAGAGATCTCTACCGCTCCTTCTATAACATCTATTCCACTGCCAAGTCTGCCTCTTGATATCGAGTAGCCTAAACTGCGGTCGGCACTGACAACAATCCCCGTGCCACAACATATGACATCTAATCCACAGCCTAAAACCTACCGCATTTTTCGGTCATCCACTTTTTCTCCGTTCAGACTAAAAAGTAGATATGTTTTCATACAAGAAAACCGAGCTCACAAGGCTCCTCTGATGATGCTAACCTCGCAAAAAGCTCGTAAATACGCTACTTTTCGCTATTTATTTCTCTTTCCTAGACATCAAACAGACCGTTTCAACGTGCCCCGTATGCGCAAACTGATCAAACGCCCGCACTTTTCTCAGTTCATATCCGCCATCCACCAGAATCCGCAGATCCCGTGCAAGGGTTGCCGAATCACAACTCACATAAACAATCCGCTGCGGCTTCATGGCAAGCATCGTCGACAGACACTGCTCATCGCAGCCCTTGCGCGGCGGGTCTACAACAATCACATCCGGATGACGCATACCGGCATCCAGATCGTCACTGTTATAAAACTGCGGCAATACTTCCTCTGCTTTTCCCACAAAAAAACTCTGCATTCGTAATACCGTTTAATGCAGCATTATTCTTTGCATCCTCGATCGCCTGAGTAACAATTTCCACTCCGTATACCTGCTTTGCCTTCTGGGATAAAAAGAGCGAAATCGTGCCGATAAACTGTGCCTTGTTGCGGTAGCGGAAAGGATGCTCCATCCCAACGATCGACAAACATACCTGCTCTAACTCTTCTTTGGAAAATCCTCCAATCCTCTGCAGATTACTGCGCACCTTGTTTTCCTTGAATGCAAGCTGTTCCTCGGTAGGAAAGTGCCTGTATCATACCTGACAGCCACCGCAGCGGCGGACCTGCAACGGACATTGCGGTTCTACACGGTATGGAGATGGTGTGATAATTTCCTCCACACGGGCATATCCATAATGTTTTTTCAGTTTTGTGGCACGGGCACGAATTTCATCTCCGATCAGCGCATCCTTTACGAAAAAGGTCATCCCATCGTACTTTCCGATGCCTTCCCCGTCGACTCCCATATCTGTAATTTTCAAAGAAAATAAATCGTTTTTTTTCATCCTTTTAACCTGCGAAGTCGGAGTCAAAATATCTTTCGGCTCCGACTTTATCTCATCTTATTTGCTTGTCTTGCGTATATTTGTCTCCAGCAGACGGCTGTACCCCTGCCATTCAAGATTATTGTCCGGTACATTTGCCAGAATCTCCCGCATGGTTTCCATCTTTGCATCCACGTTGTCCGCGAAGCTCAAAGCCATCGCTTCAACCAGTGCCGGTTTCTTCGGAGATCCATACTCCAGTTCTCCGTGGTGCGCCAGAATACAGTGCTTTAACTCATTTTCCAGAACCACCGGAAATCCCTCAATGGAACGGATTCCCTCGCCTACCCACTCGGCACCGATCATAATATGCCCAAGCAGCTGTCCTGCATCGGTATAATCATTTGCCGGAAACGCCGACAACTCTTTTTAATTTACCGATATCGTGGAAAATCGCCGCCGTAATCAGAAGATCCCGGTTCAAAAACGGATAATTCTGCGCAAAATAATTACAGTTTCTTGTCACGCTGACGGTGTGTTCCAACAGACCCCCGACAAATCCATGATGTACACTCTTTGCTGCCGAATGAAATTTAAACCGGTCTCGCAAATGTTTGATTGTCGAAAAATCTGTGCAGCAGCTGGTTCAGGTAAGGATTTTTCACAGAATCAATATATCCTGTCAATTCGGCATACATCTCCTCCACATCCTTGTCCGTACAAGGAAGATATTCCTTAGGATCAATGTCCTCCTCTGAAACACGGCGTGCACGCCGGATCGACATCTGCAGATTTCCCTGAAAGCTGGTGACATCTCCCGTAACCGCCACATAATCCAGCGCGTCAAACTCATCAATTCCCACAGAACCCGGATCCCAGATCTTGGCATCAATCGTTCCTGTTTTATCCTGCAGGATCACATTGTCGTATGCTTTTCCGCCTTTGGTCAGTGCCGCCTGTTTGAATTTACACAGATATACTTCATTTACTTTTTCTCCTTCTCGGAGAGATTCAATATATTTCATAATAACTCCTTATTTCCAATTTTACTGCAAAACCCCTGCTTTTAATTTACAGGTAATCTTTTTATACCCCCTAGTACCTTCCCGCATAACCGTAACCGAATAGGTTTCTTTCGGTGTCAGCTGCAACAGCACCTCCCGGAATTGCTCTGCACTTGCAACCTCCTGGCCTGCAACGGAACGGATCACATCCCCGCTCTGCAGTCCCGCATCCATGGCAGGCGAATCTATCTCAACTTTTTTGATATATACGCCCTTTGGAATATCGTATTTCTGCGCAATATGCTGGGTAACAGTAGAAATGTGCACACCAAAATACGGCACCTCTTTGTCCGCAAATAATAGATCAATCACTGGCATCAGTTCTGATATTTCCACTGCAGTGAGCGTATTTGCAGAAGCCGCACTATAGCTTTGCATCACAACACCGACAAGTTCGCCATCCATATTGATCAGAACACCGCTTCCATTCTCGCTGGCAACAATATCTGTCGTGTATACACTGTAATTATTGTCCGGGGGGAAATTTCATTGTTGGTCGCTGTAATAGTTCCGGTCAGGATCGAATAATTCGTTCCAAGCGGACTACCGAGGGCAATCACAATACTTCCCTTATGTATGGTGTTTAAACCAGCTGTTTTCATCACGGTGATGGCATTCCGCGTGGAATCTTCCAGATCCTCCAGATCCACGGTAAGTGCCGCAAGACCGGTATTCCCATCGTATCCGACCAGCTTTGCCTCTGCCACCGCATCATTTACAAAGGTAACTTTGATCTTTGCAGCATCTTTAATCGTTTTTTTCTCCGTAAGAATCCAGAGTTTACCTCCACTTTCTCCAATGATCGTGCCACAGCCCTGACCTTCCGTTCATAAGAGTTGTTAAACCAGTCCGTATCACTGACCACCCCCGTGATCGTAACGATGGACTTATTTGCCGTATTTCCAATGGCGTACAGCTCTGTCTGAATCTGTTGGTAATCGTCTAGCGTCATCGGCTGTCTCTCTTCCGGAGTCTGTGTCTCCTCCTTTTTCCCTCAGACCCCTGCTCCGTTTTTTCCACCGATGCCTGCTGTGAATCCTGTGCTCCGGTATCCGGCACAGAACCTTCCTCCTGCCGCAGAACCGGAATCATAAAAAGCAGCACCAGACACACAGCCAGCGCAAATACACCCCCACAGGCAGCAGATTCCCCCAACCGGACCCACATACGTTTATAATTCTTTGGTTTGTCCTTAATCTGTTCTCTGACAAACGCATTCTTTGGTTGCTGTTTATCACTCATAACCACTATTATATTCGCATTTCCATGCACTTGCAACAATCACATTATTTTTCTTTTTCCAAAATGGCACTTTGCGTTATAATACAAGAGATACTATATAAAAAAGGAATATCACTATGAATCAGAAAGTTTATCATACACTTGAATATTATAAAATACTGGAGCGTCTGGCAGATTATGCCAGCTGTGAAGAGCAAAAAAGACCGCTGTCACAAACTGGTTCCCCTGACCGATCCTGCGGAAATTGCACATCTGCAGGAAACTACGGCAGACGCACTCAGCCGCCTGTACCGCGGAAGTGGCATCAGTTTTTCCGGCGTTCACAATGTCAACGCTTCCCTGAAGCGTCTCGATATCGGTGGCACCTTAAATACCACAGAGCTCCTTATGATCTGTTCTCTGTTGGAAGTTGCCAAGCGGGTCAAAGCATACGACCGAAGCGACCGCAACGATGAAAAAACCAGATTCCCTGTCACCGCTTTTTTCACAGATCCAGCCGCTTTCTCCCCTTTTTGGATGAAATCCGCCGCTGTGTTGTCGGGGAAGACGAAATTGCAGACGACGCCTCTGCGGCACTTTCTAAAATCCGTAAATCCATCCGGGGGATGAACGACCGCATTCACGCACAGCTGACTGGTCTTATGAACAACACAACCACCCGCAACTATCTGCAGGATGCTGTGATTACCATGCGTGACGGCCGCTACTGTCTGCCGGTTCGTGCCGAATCCAAAACCTCGGTTCCCGGTATGGTACATGACCAGTCCTCAAGCTGTTCTACCTTATTTATTGAACCAATGGCTGTCGTCAATTTAAATAACGAACTTAAGGAACTGTTTTTAAAAGAGCAGGAAGAAATTGACCGCATTTTAGCAGATCTTTCCAACCGTGTGGCAGAAAACGCAAACGGAATCCGTCAGGATTATACTGTTCTTGCGGAACTGGATTTTATTTTTGCCAAAGCCGAACTTGCCAAAAGTTACAACGGTGTTGCCCCTGTCTTTAATGAAGAGGGACGGATTAACATCCGCAAAGGTCGCCACCCACTCTTAGATCCTAAGAAAGTGGTTCCGATTGATGTACGTCTCGGTGCGGATTTCCGGCAGCTGATCGTGACCGGTCCAAACACCGGTGGTAAAACCGTCTCTTTAAAAACGGTGGGACTGCTGACTCTGATGGGGCAGTCCGGTCTGCACATTCCGGCCGGAGATCGCTCGGAACTTGCCATTTTTCACGAAATTTTTGCAGATATCGGAGATGAACAGAGTATTGAGCAAAGCCTGAGTACGTTTTCTTCCCACATGACCAATATCGTCCGCATTTTACAAAAGGCGGATGACCAGAGCCTGTGTCTGTTTGACGAACTCTGCGCCGGTACCGATCCGACCGAAGGTGCAGCACTTGCCATCTCCATCTTAAACAAACTGCACCAGTATGGAGCGGTCACCATGGCTACCACGCATTACAGTGAATTGAAAGTTTATGCGCTCTCCACAGAAGGTGTTGAAAATGCCTGCTGTGAATTTGATGTCGATACGCTCAGTCCTACCTACCGTCTGCTGATCGGTATTCCGGGAAAAAGTAATGCGTTTGCCATCAGTTCCAAACTCGGACTGGCAGAAAATATCATTGAAGATGCCAAAGGCCGCCTGAGTGAGCGCGACGTCAATTTCGAAGATATGCTTGCCAATCTGGAACAGAGCCGTATCACCATTGAAAAAGAACAGCTGGAAATTCAGAAATACAAAGCAGAAATTGAAGATTTAAAGAAGAAACTGACCGCCAAAAATGAGCGTCTGGACAACAGCCGTGACGAGATCCTGCGCAAAGCCAATGAAGAAGCCGTACAGATTCTCAAAGAAGCCAAAGACCTTGCCGATGAGACCATCCGCAATTTCAACAAGTACGGACAGGGACAGGCGCCTATGTCCAAAATGGAAAAAGAACGCAGCCGTGTACGTGACAAAATGAGTGCCAGTGAAAAAGCACTCTCCATGAAGAAAAATGGAAACGGTCAACCACAAAGTACCTAAAAAGTTGCGCATCGGTGATTCCGTGCGTGTACTGTCCATGAACTTAAAGGGAACCGTGCACACACTGCCAAACGCCAAAGGGGATCTGTATGTCCAGATGGGAATCTTACGTTCCCTGGTCAACATCAAAGATCTGGTACTGATTGATGAAGATGCCTCCGGCGGCAAAAAAATACGGAGGTACTTCTTCCGGAAAAATAAAAATGAGCAAAGCGGCATCCGTTTCTACAGAGATCAATCTGATTGGTATGACGGTAGACGAAGCCATTGCCCATCTGGATAAATATCTTGATGATGCCTATGTGGCTCATCTGCCATCCGTCCGGATCGTTCACGGAAAAGGAACCGGTGCACTGCGCAATGCCGTACAGGCACATCTGAAAAACCAGCGGTACGTGAAATCTTACCGGATGGGAGAGCCGTCTGAGGGCGGTGCCGGTGTGACCATTGCTGCTTTTGATGTTTAAATACCTATTGATTTTTTATAATAAGGAGGGATTTCCATGTCCAAACAGAAAATTCTGATCGTCGATGACGATAACAATATCGCAGAACTGATTTCTCTCTATCTGACCAAGGAATGCTATGATACCAAAATCGTCAATGACGGGGAAGAAGCCCTGCACGCATTTGAACACTATAACCCTAACCTGATCCTGCTTGATCTGATGCTTCCGGGCATTGACGGCTATCAGGTCTGTCGGGAAATCCGTACCAAAAGCAACGTTCCGATCATCATGCTTTCCGCCAAAGGCGAAATCTTTGATAAAGTACTCGGACTAGAGCTCGGTGCGGATGATTACATATTAAAGCCATTTGATTCCAAGGAACTGGTAGCACGCGTCAAAGCGGTTCTCCGCCGTTTCCAGCCTGCCAAAACCGAATCCGTTGTAGAATTAAAATGTGTGGAATATCCGGATCTGACCGTCAATCTGTCCAATTATTCGGTCATGTACAATGGGCATCCGATTGACATGCCTCCAAAAGAACTGGAACTTTTATATTTCCTTGCAGCTTCTCCAAACCAGGTATTTACCAGAGAACAGCTTCTGGATCATATCTGGGGATATGAATACATCGGTGATACCCGCACGGTAGACGTACACGTCAAACGTCTCCGTGAAAAGATCAAAGACCATGAATCCTGGTCGATCGCAACTGTCTGGGGAATCGGTTACAAATTTGAGGTAAAAGGATGAAAAAAACACTGATCCCCAAACTCATTTTCGGCTATGTCCTGTTTGTGGCTCTCGGCTTTATCATCCTGTGTACGTTCACACAGCATGCGATCACGCATTATGCCGAAAACCGGGAGGCACAGCAGCTATACCGGGAATCTGTACAGATTGCATCGGGTTATGCTGACAATTATAATAAATACAGTTTTTCGTTGCAGGATTTTCAAAAACAGATGCAAAGTCTTGGCGAATATCTTTCTGCCCAAATCTGGATCATGGACAATCAGGGAAATATTCTTTTTGATTCTACCGATGAATCCGTCGGCAAAGATGCAGCAAATGCCAATTATAAAACGCTCAAAGGTTTCAACACTTCCGACTTTGGCAACCGTTATTATATGACCGGTAACTTTTACGGATCGTTTTCCGAAAAAAACCTTACGGTATTTTCTCCGATCACCAGCAATTACCGGATTCACAGTTATGTCATGATCCATAAGACCGTGTCCTCCATCACACAGAATGCAAACGGTTTTATGAACATTGTTTTTTATACCATTGAATTTGTTTTTCTGACAGCACTGTTCCTCCTTTTGCTGTTTGCACATGGATTTTACCGTCCACTGCATAGGCTGACAATCGTCTCCGAGAGTTATGCCAAAGGAAATTTTGAACCGCGCACACAGATCCACCGGAACGATGAACTGGGATATCTTGCCAACACCATGGATTATATGGCGAATGAACTGGACACACTCGAAGAAGACCAGAGAAAGTTTATCTCGAATGTTTCCCACGATTTCCGTTCTCCGCTGACATCAATCAAAGGATATATCGAAGCCATGTTAGACGGAACCATTCCACCGGAGCCAGAATAAATATCTGAACATCATCCTGTTTGAAACCGAACGTCTGACCAAACTGACACAGGGAATTCTGGATCTAAACCGTTTTGGACAGCACCGGGGTATGATGCTTGACCTTACAGATTTCGATATCAACCGCATGATAAAGACGACCATCCTCACCTTTGAAGGAACCTGTTCTGCCAAAGGGCTTTCCTTTGATCTTGTCTTAACAGGACAAAAGTTATATGTTCACGGTGATATGAGCAAAATCCAGCAGGTTCTCTATAACCTGATCGACAATGCCACAAAGTTTTCCCACAATGATGCATCAATCAAGATTGAAACAAGCATCAAAAATGAAAAAGTTCTTATTTCCGTGAAAGATTCCGGAATCGGAATTCCTGCAGAAAGTATCAAAAAATCTGGAATCGCTTTTATAAAACGGACCTTTCCCGGGGAAAAGATAAACGGGGAACCGGCCTGGGACTTGCTATTGTAAAAGAAATTATTCAGGCACACAATGAACATATCAACGTCATCAGCACCGAAGGAGTGGGAACAGAGTTCATCTTTACCCTGCCACTCGCAAAAAAAAGAAGTACAGTCATAACTGACCGTACTTCTTTTTTCAGTCAATGGTAAGTTCCTGATCCTTCCGGTCATACACACTGCGATACATCTTTGTATCTATGCTTTCCTTATCCAGAGACCATTTATTTTCTTCTTCCATGGCATCTTCCCGCAGCAGATCCGTTTCAAACCGATACCCTTCCGTTGTCACAGCCCGCAGATAGATACGCAGTGGTTTCCGCGAAGGGGTTTGTCCTTCCTGTGCCTGCGTCTGTTCTACGTCTTCTTTCTGCTGCTGTGACTTCTCATATACCATCCTGCAGGTAACGGTACCGGAACCTGAATCAACGGTAGATCCTTCCGAATTCTCCTCCACCGCCTGTTCTGTCGTCACCAGATCCTTATCGTCCTTTGATGACTCCTGTTTTTCCTCTAGCAGATTCTGCATCAGATCCTGCGTCCAGATTTCCTCTCCATCCAGGGATGCTGCTATTTCAAAACTTTTAAAATGCTACATCGCAACATTATCAAGCGTATAGGTACACTTTCCTTTCAGAGAAAGTTTTCCGTCCTTTAATGCCGGCGTTCCATCTAAAGTTCCCGATAAAACCTGATCAAATTTTCCGCTGACACCATCAAAGTCTTCCACCACTTCCGTTGTCTTCTTTTTTCCATTTGCAAGAAGGAACGTGACATTTCCGTTGAATGTTTTGTTAAGCGGAAGTGTGATATTTCCTTTGAACATGTAACCGTCTGCTTTCAGCGGACATTCCGTTGTTCCGAAATAGATGCTCATCGTTGTATTATCGGTATACTCTGTCGGAATCACGGAAACTTCCACCTTATACTCGTGACGGGCAAAATCCATATCCTTTACTTCTATGGAATAATCCTCGACCATACTGGCCTCTTCTTCGAGTGTTTTTTCAATGCTTGACTGCATTCCTCCTACATCCGAAAGAATGATGTTGGTCGTATCCTGCAGATAGGCAAGCTGGTTGGTCAGCTCACTGACTTTGCCATACATCAGAATTCCAAACACCAAAAAGCAAGATAAGGATCAGTACAATGAGTATTTTTTTTCCAGTTTGCTTTCCATTTTTTCATAGAAATTATTCTTCGCTATCCTCGCTCTTTACGATCGCAATACCAAGTTCTTCTAACTGTTTCTCATCCACAGAACCCGGTGCCTCAGACATCAGATCGGAAGCATCCTTTACCTTCGGGAATGCAATCACGTCACGGATGGAATCTGCATGTACCATGTGCATAATCATACGGTCTACACCGTAAGCCAGTCCTGCGTGTGGCGGCACACCATAGGAGAATGCATCCAGAAGGAATCCAAACTGCTCATGTGCGCGCTCCTTGGTAAATCCAAGCACCTCAAACATCTTTTCCTGAATGTCATCCCTGATGAATACGGACAGAACCACCACCAAGTTCGGTACCGTTTAATACGATATCGTATGCCTTTGCGCGGACAGCACCCGGATCGCTGTCGATCTTGTCCCAGTCCTCTTCCATTGGCATGGTAAACGGATGGTGCATTGCCATAAAACGGTTCTCTTCATCGGACCACTCCAAAAATGGGAATTCTGTTACCCACAGGAAATTGTACTTGTTCTCATCGATCAGTCCAAGTTCTTCTCCAAGCTGTAAACGAAGTGCGCCCAGTACGTTCCATACGATCTTATTTTTATCTGCTGCAAACAAAAGCAGATCGCCCGGCTTGCCGTTCATCTTTGCAACAAGTGCGTTTAACTCGTCTTCTGTCATAAACTTTGCGAAAGAAGACTTGTAAGTGCCATCTTCGTTAATGCACAGATAAGCAAGTCCCTTTGCACCGCAGCCCTTTGCATGCTCCACCAGCTTGTCAATCTTCTTACGCGGCATATGTCCCTGTCCCTCGACATTGATACCACGGACAGAACCACCGTTTTCCAGTGCACCGGTAAATACACCGAATCCACAGCCCTTTACGGTCTCGGATACATCGACCAGTTCCATACCAAAACGGGTATCCGGCTTGTCGGAACCGAAACGATCCATGGCTTCCTGCCACGGCATACGCTGCAGCGGAATCTGCACGTCCACACCGATGGCTTCCTTAAATACAAATTTTAACAGACGCTCGTTGACATCAATGACATCGTCGATATCAACAAAGGAAAGCTCCATATCTGCCTGTGTAAACTCCGGCTGACGGTCTGCACGCAGATCCTCGTCACGGAAGCAGCGGGCGATCTGAAAATACCGGTCATAGCCGGAGCACATCAGAAGCTGTTTGAACAGCTGCGGAGACTGTGGCAACGCATAAAAGCTTCCCGGATGCACACGGCTCGGTACTAAATAATCCCTGGCACCTTCCGGTGTGGACTTGCACAGGATCGGAGTCTCGATCTCTAAAAAATCCCTCATTTGCCATAAACTGACGCATCAGTCCGAGCACACGGCTTTTCAGCATTAAGTTCTTTTGAATGTCCGGTCTGCGCAGATCCAGATAACGGTATTTCAGACGAATATCTTCCTTGGTCTGGCTGTTCTCCTCAATTGCAAACGGAGGTGTCTGTGACTCGGATAAAATGCGAAGGCTGGTTGCGATCACTTCGATATCTCCGGTCTTTAAGTTTTCATTGACTGCTGCAGAACGCTTCTGTACCGTTCCTTCAACAGCCACTACATATTCACTTCTTAAAGTTCCTGCCTTTGCAAATCCCTCTGCTCCGACACTCTCCTCATCAAACACGATCTGTAACAGACCACTTCTGTCACGCAGGTCGATAAAAATCAGACTTCCTAAATTTCTTCTCTTCTGTACCCAGCCCATAACGGTTACTTTTTCACCGATGTTGGCACTGCTTACCTCGGTACATCTGTGGCTTCTGTGTAAGCCTTTCATTGATTCTGCCATGATTGTCTCCTTTATACTCTCCTTATTCTATTTGTTAAAAAACTCCTCAAATTCTTCGTATCCTTCTTTGGAAAGCTGCTCTTTCTGGAATTTCTTGTTCTTGTTCATGCGGACAACCAATACCTGCTGTCCGTTCTCGCGGGCTTCTTTTTTGCCTGTTTCATCACATCCACAAGTTTCTCTGCCGGATACTTCTTTTCTACTAAGTAAGCAACTCTCTTCGGACGCTCCGGAATTTTGAACCCGCTCTCCATCAGAAGCAGGATAATACGCTCAAATCCGATGGAAAAACCACATGCCGGCACATCGTTGCCTGTGAATTTTCCAATCATCTTGTCGTATCTTCCACCGCCGCCGCAGGCTGCTCCCAGCTCCGGCATTGCGATCTCAAAAATCGTTCCTGTATAATAGCTCATTCCGCGCACAAGCGTCGGATCAAAGACCAGTGTAAACTCTGCATTCTTTGTCGCATTGACTGCCGTTGCGATCTCTGTCAGACTGTCTGCCACTTCCTGATCCAGAAAATCTCCCAGCTTGTCCTTTAAGAATGCCACACCTTCCGCAACATCCTTGCGGTCTTTTAATAACTCAAACAGCTCTAAGTATTTGTCAATTGACTCTTTTGCATAGCCCTCTTCCCCGAGTTCTGCTTCCACACCTTCGAGACCGATCTTGTCCATCTTATCGAGGGTGATGAAAATGCTGTCGTAATCCTTCTCTTCAAATCCGCTGTATGCTGCCATTGCCTTTAAAATCCGGCGCTCATTGATGCGGATCTCAAAATTCTTAAATCCGAGTCTGCCGATGGTAGTGGTTGTCGCGGTGATCAGCTCAATCTCTGCAAGATTACTCGGCTCACCTAAAATATCAATATCGCACTGGGTAAACTGACGGTAACGTCCACGCTGCGGACGGTCGGCTCTCCACACGCTTCCAATCTGCAATGCCTTAAACGGTGTCGGCAGATCATTGGCATGGTTTGCATAGAAACGGGAAAGCGGAACGGTCAGATCGTAACGCATTCCAAAATCGACCACATCCGCCTCTTCCTTTGCGGTCTCCAGATTTAACTTCTCCCCACGCTTTAATACTTTGAAGATCAGCTTCTCGTTCTCGCCGCCCTGCTTGTTGGAAAGGTTTGCAATATTTTCCATGCATGGGGTTTCAATCGGCGTAAATCCAAAGCTGCGGTAGGTATCTTTAATCACGCTCGTCACGTAATCACGGATTTCCATCTCTGCAGGTAATATATCTTTCATGCCGTTGACCGGCTTTTTGCTCAGTGCCATTTGATTTCCTCCATTTTTTCTCTTTTTTATCCAGCATTTATTATACGTTTCGGGGCCTCATACGTCAAGGATTGTTGCAAAATGCTTTTTCAATCAGACAACTGTGTGTTACAAGTTTACCTCTGAACAGTAACAGATCGTCCAAGAAAATGTCCGCACCCTCCCGTCACGAAATTGATCTGTTTCATCAGTTACTTTCTGATTATATTTTAAGGCAGATGTGAATGTTTCCATTTCACATCTGCCTTAATGCTGTTAATACCCATTTATTTTAATTCATCTTCCAGCAATACTGCTGCGTCCTTTACACAGTCAATGCATTCTCTCCTGACAACCCCATCTGCAATACCTTTGAGTTCTTTACAGATAACGGTACCATTTTGTTCTTTGAATCTGCTGATGATTCGTCTTGCACTCTGCATTGTTTTCTGCGGATTTTTATTGATCATACCCAATACATTTACTGCTCCGATGATTGCTCCGCATGTTGCTTCCATACTGCCACCCATGCCTACCGCAAATCCCTGTGTAAGATTTTTGACTGTTTCTTCATCCAGCCCTGCCTGTTCACAATACGTACATGCCACAGCCTGCGCACAGTTATAACCACACATTTTTCTTTGAACTGCCTCTTTTTACTTTTGATTCCATCTTTTTCTTTCCTTTTCTTTTTGTAATTAGGAAGGGGATTTCATCCAGCTATTTTTCTGAGAACAACTGCTGCTTACGCGCAATCATCTCATCAATCCTCTTCATATACAGCCCGACATCTTTAACATTTTCACACCGCTCGATCCGGTATGTGCCATCCGCATTCGGCTGCGGCCATACCCGTTTGGTGGATGCCCCTGCGCCACAGGCAACGATTGTCTGGCGTTCCTCCATGATTAACACGTTATACACCCCTGCCTTGCCCGGCTTGGCATATCCAACGTTTTCCATATTTCCCGCCATTCCTTTCTGACGGTACAGATAATACGGAGAGAGTCCCATCTGATGACAGTATTCGGCACACAGATCCATGTGCTCCTGCGTATTGACCATCATCATGCTCTCATAGCGGTCTTTGAAAATGTTTAACCGCGCCGCACGCTTGATGGCAAGTGAATGGATCGTGATATTATCCGGATCGAGTTCTTTTAAAATCTCCATCGTATTTCGCACATCCGCAAGGTTCTCTTCCGGAAGCCCCATAATCAGATCCATGTTGATATTGTCAAATCCCAGTTTTCTTGCCATGCGAAAACTTTCTATCGTCTGTTCGACCGTATGATGACGTCCGATCAGATCGAGCGTTTTCTGCTTCATTGTCTGCGGATTGATGGATATACGGCTGATGCCATTCTTTCGCAGCACCAGAAGTTTTTCTTCCGTGATGGAATCCGGCCGTCCTGCTTCCACCGTAAATTCCAGACAATCTCCCAGATCAAAACTGCACCTGATCTTGCGGATCAGACGATCCAGCTGGTATGGCTCAAGTGTGGTCGGTGTCCCTCCCCCGATATAGATCGAGTTCAGTTTGCGATGATAATTCTTTGCGGCAACATAATCCAGTTCCTTTTCCAATGCGTCCAGATATGCATCAACCTGTGTTTTCCAGGCAGTCAGCGGATAGGAAGTAAACGAACAGTACAGACAGGTGCTCGGGCAAAACGGTATGCCGATATACAGACTGTATCCATTCTTATAATTCAGCCGGGAAAGCAATGCCCGCTCACGCTCTGCAATGGCAATCGACAGATTGATTTTCTCATCGGATGCCAGATAGGTCTGTTTCATATAGGAAGCAATCTCTTCTTTTGTTTTTCCCTCATCAAGCATCTGCATCGGAATCTTCGTCGGACGGATACCGGTCAGTGTACCCCATGGCAGCGGCTGTCCCGTCTCTTCCTCAAGCAGGCGGTACAGATGTTCCTTCAATGCATTCTTTGTCTCTGTACGATTGGAAAAATCCACCGCAAAGGTGCGCCGCGCCGGACCATCCGGCGCGTCATCCCAGGCGATGGAAATTCTGTCATCCGCATAATCAATCGAAAAATGGGAACTCCCCGCTTCTTCCTGCTCCGCAGAATGATTGGTACACGCCACATTTTTTTCGTCCGCATGCGCTTCCTTCGTATAGTAAAGCTCCACATCTTCCTTCGGGAAAAACGCTTTAATCAGCGAATGAATATCATATTCAAATTCTGTTCTGTTTAATGTTACAGTAATCATAAGTATGGATTGTACATCCTCTCGTTTTCAATGGTCGTTACATCGTTGTGTCCCGGATAAACGGTCGTGCGGTCCGGCAGTGTCATCAGCTTTTCCTTGATGGAACGAATGATATCAGACATGCTTCCGCCCGGAAAATCGGTACGTCCTACCGATGTGCAAAACAGTGTATCTCCGGAAAATACCACATTTTCGTATGGGAAATAGTAACAGCATCCCCCCGGTGTATGTCCCGGTGTGTGCAGTACCCGGATATGAAATCCTGCCAGATCCAGTTCCTGCTCATCCTTTAAATATATGTCCGCATGGAACACGTGGTGTTCCCCTGTCATGTGGCATAAATTCATCTCTTCATTTTCCAGCGTTTCTTTTTCCGTCTCATAGGCATAGACCGGAATCGAAAATTCTTTTGCCAGATCTGCTGCTCCGGTTGCATGATCAAAATGTCCATGTGTCAGCAGAATTGCCACCGGTGTACATCCTTCCTGACGCACACGCTCCGCCAGCTGCTTGGGACTGTAGCCCGGATCAATAATGATCAGTTCTTTTGTCTCATCATTGATTGCAAAATAGCAGTTGGTCTGTACCGGCTTCTACCACCACATAGTGATATATTTTTAATTTTGCCATTCTCTTCCTCCTGTCGGCGCAACCTTAGCCGGTCGTCCGCTCCACATCCATCACGCTCTCAATCTGTCGGATCTTTTCCACAATTTTTTGTGATCTGTCCCCTGCCTTTTGTCTGGAAGGCCACATCAATTGTTGCGATCCCCTGCTTGCTGGTCTTCGAGTGAATCCCGGAAATATTGATCTCCATGCTCTGTAAATACTTTGGTAATATCCACAAGAAGTCCGGAACGGTCGTGACAGAAAATCTTGATTTCCGCATGATACTCGCCAAACTGTTCTTTGTCTGCACCCTCCTGCCACTCAGCTTCAATCAGGCGCACACGCTCCATATCGGACAAATGCAGAATATTGACACAGTCGGTACGGTGGATCGACACACCACGTCCGCGGGTGACAAATCCCACAATCTCATCTCCCGGAACCGGGCTGCAGCACTTACTGAAATGCACAGCCACATCATAAAGTCCCTTGACCACAATTCCGCTCTTGGAATGCTTTGGCATATCCTCCTGCTTATTCTCCCCAACAGCCTCAAGCACTTCCTGATCTGTCAGCGTAATCGGATGATCCTTGCGGTATTCATCGTACATACGGTTTACAATCTGGCTTTCTTTCAATCCTCCGTGTCCTACGGTTGCCAGACAGGAATTCCAGTCATGGAACCCGTATTTGCGGATAATCTTTCCCTGATATTCCGGCTTATTGATTTCTCCGAAATTGATTCCCTTTGCCTTGGCATAATTGTTAATCAGTTCCTTGCCGTGCAGAATATTTTCTTCTTTTTTTTAATTCGCTGCGGAACCACTGATTGATCTTGTTCTTGGCCTGGGTGCTCTTGACGATGTTTAGCCAGTCACGGCTGGGTCCCTTGGAGTTCTGGGAAGTGATGATCTCAATCCGGTCTCCGTTCTGGATCACATAGTCAATCGGCACCAGCTTGCCATTGACTTTGGCACCTATCATTTTGTTGCCGACCGCAGAGTGAATGCTGTAGGCAAAATCAATCGGTGTCGACCCGTTCGGCAGGTTCTTTACATCTCCGGACGGGGTAAAACAGAATACCGTATCGGAAAACAGATCCAGATCACTCTTTAAAAGTGTCATAAACTCTTTATTATCCGACATGTCACGCTGCCACTCAAGGATCTGGCGCAGCCAGCTTAATTTTTCTTCTTCGGTTACGGTCGTGGAAGTGGTTACCCCATTGTTCACTTCCTTGTATTTCCAGTGCGCCGCAATACCGTATTCTGCGGTACGGTGCATCTCAAACGTACGGATCTGGATCTCAAACGGCTGTCCGCTCGGTCCGATCAGTGTCGTATGCAAAGACTGATACATATTCGGTTTTGGCATGGCAATATAGTCTTTGAAACGGCCCGGAATCGGTTTATATTTTTCGTGCATGATTCCCAGAGCCGCATAGCAGTCTTTTTACGGTATCCACAATGATACGGATGGCAAATAAATCATAAATCTGATCAATGGTCTTGTTCTGGTTCACCATCTTTTTATAAATGGAGAAGAAATGCTTGGCACGTCCGGAAATCTCCGCTTTGATGCCAGCCTCTTCAATTTCCCTGCGCACATCGGCAACCAGTCCCTGTACATAGGCATCCCGCACATTTTTGCGCAGTGCAACCTTTTCCACCAGATCATAGTAAAGCCTCCGGCTCCAGATATTTAAGGGAAAAGATCTTCCAATTCAATCTTGATCTTGCTGATACCAAGACGCTGCGCGATCGGGCAGTAAATCTCCTGTGTCTCACGGGCGATCCGCTGCTGTCTTATCCTTGGACTGGTATTTTAAGGTACGCATATTGTGCAGACGATCCGCCAGTTTGATCATAATGACACGGATATCTTTCGCCATCGCAAGAAACATCTTACGCAGATTCTCCGCCTGCATCTCCAACCGGTCTGCATTCTTGTCCTTCGGATTTTTAATATTATCCGTCAGATGCAGATGCTGCAGCTTGGTTACACCATCCACGAGAAGAAGGACTTCATCCCCGAATTCCTCCCGCATCTGTTCTTCGGTCATCACGGTATCTTCCAGCACATCATGCAACAGACCCGCAGCAATGGTTTCCTTGTCCAGTTCCAGCTCTGCCAGAATGATTGCCACACAGAGCGGATGGATAATATATGCCTCTCCGGATTTACGCACCTGTCCTTTGTGCGCCTCAAAAGCGACATGATATGCCTTTTCAATTAATGTGATATCCGTGGAGGGATGGTATTTCCGGATACTTGCAATCAGTTCGTCATACAAGTCCTCCGGCTTGGAAAATTCCTGAATTGGTTTAATGTTGTCGGAACCCGAATGATACTCGCGCTCAATTCGTTCCAGTTCTTCTGTAGAAATATCTGCCATGCGTTCACCTACTTTTTCCATATGCCATAATATAATAGATTATTATAATTTATAATTTTTCATATTGCAATGGTTTCCCCTAAGAAAACTCGTAGATATAGCGTTGTGTTCGGCTCCCGGAAACATCTGTATCCTCCAGATAGTAAAATCCCAGTTTCTGAAGAAGTGCCACAGAAGCCACATTCTTTTGATCCGTCAGGGCATTGACTCTTGGAAAATCCAGTTCTTCCCGGGCAAATGCAAGAATTGCCTGACACACTTCCGTGGCCAGTCCCTGTCCCTGTCTGTCCGGATCGATCAGATATCCCAGTTCCAGTTCCACGGCATCCGGAAATTCCCGGTGCTCGAGTCCTGCCCTGCCGATCAGTTCCCCGGAAGCTTTATCAAAAACCAGCCACATCCCATATCCATAGTATCCGTACATATTGGTAATATATGCCTGCTGATATTTTTTTTCTTTTTCCTTTGCAAACAATGGTTCAATAAATCCCGGAATCCTCTCTCCGTCTGCATCCAGACGCCATGTTACCCCTTCTTTCTGATACAGTTTTTCCAGGGCGGGAAGATCTTCCAGCGACAATTCCCGGATCACGCACCGTTTCGTGCGCGCAATCTCCCACGGCTGGCCATGGCATCTTTGAAAAATCCGCTCCAGAAATTCATCATCCACTTCCTCAAAACCTTCAATCACCATCCAGGCGCCCGCATAACTCTGTTCCGGAAATGCCGGATCTGCATAGGCAGCCACCGCCATATGCGCACGGACTGCCGCCTGAATCCCAGCATCTGTCGGCGTAATCAGGAGGACTTCCTCTGCATGAAGTTTCCACACAGCAAGCGCTTCTTCCGTTATGTTTTCCACCGGAAATACCGGAAAGCCTGTGGACAATTGCAGAGGATTCCATTCTTTCTGTTGATAGACCAGTGCCTTTAATTTCATCCTGTCAAAAAAGGCAGACTCTTTCGAATCTGCCTCTCCTTTCTAAATATTACACGGTTTCCGGTTCCGGATATTCTTCCCCGAAGGTATCCACAACAACTGTTTTCATCACCTGATCTTCCAGCGGACGATCACTGTAATCGGTAGCGGTCTCTGCAATGGCATCTACCACATCCTGTCCCTCGATAATCTTGCCGAACGCTGCATATGCGCCATCCAGATGCGGAGCGTCTTTGTGCATGATAAAGAACTGGCTTCCTGCGGAATCCGGCATCATGGAACGTGCCATGGAAAGCACGCCTGCGGTGTGGCGCAGATCATTTTTGACACCATTCTGTGCAAATTCTCCCTTGATTCCATATCCAGGGCCGCCCATACCGGTTCCTTGCGGATCTCCTCCCTGAATCATGAATCCTTTGATGACACGGTGGAAAATCAGTCCGTCATAAAATCCCTTTTTTACCAGACTGATAAAGTTATTTACAGTATTTGGTGCAACTTCCGGATACAGCTCTGCCTTCATCACTTTGCCGTCCGCCATTGTAAATGTAACTACTGGATTTGCCATAATATTTGTTCCTCTTCTTTCTTAATATAAATTTATTTATTCTTTGGTCAGTCTTGCTCAACAACTTTTGGAAATTCCATAAAATGAGAAGCCTTAACCAGTACGGTATCTCCTTCTTTTACATATGCCAGAAGTTCTTCCGTCATCTCTTCACGGGTTTTCTTATAATGTACCTCACACTCTGGATTTGCTTTTTTTCTTGCTCGCTGGCATATTCCTCCGCAAGTGTACCCGCACAGAACAATGCATCAATCCCGGAAGCGGCAACTGCCTTTCCGATATTTCTGTGAAGTTCCTTTTCCTCTGCTCCAAGTTCGCCCATATCTCCAAGCACCGCAATCCGTCTGCCGGATGTATGTGCCAGCACGTCAATGGATGCTTTCATGGATACCGGATTTGCATTGTAACAGTCATCGATCACGGTCATTCCCTTTACATGCAGCAGATTGGTGCGCCCGGCAATGGTCTGCACGGATGCAATGCCATGTGCAATCTCCCGGATGGAAAGTCCCAGCTGCAGTCCGACCGCAGTTCCTGCCAGTGCATTGTATACATTATGTTCACCCGGAATCGGAATCTGTGCATCGAAATCGCCCTGTGGTGTATGGATCTTTGCACGCATTCCCTCGAGTCCATGATTTTCGATGTCTGTCGCATAAATATCTTTTTTGATATCAAATGCGGAATCCGCCCCCACTCCATAAAAAATTACCGGTTTTCCGTTTACCTCTTTTTTCGTGGAAAGCTTATCATCATCTCCATTTAAAATTACGGTTCCATCGACCTGCAGATGGTCAAACATTTCTGTCTTTGCCTGCAGGATTCCGTCTCTTGTACCAAGATTTTCCAGATGGCACAAACCAATATTTGTGATCACCCCGATATCCGGCCGTGCCATCGCTGCCAGACGGTGCATCTCTCCAAAATCGGAAATTCCCATTTCCAGTACCGCGACTTCGTGTTTTGCGCGAATCTTAAAAATAGTGAGCGGAAGTCCGATCTCATTGTTAAAGTTTCCCTCTGTCTTAAGCACTTTATACCGCTGTTCCAAAACGGAAGCTATCATTTCCTTGGTGCTTGTTTTTCCGACACTTCCCGTAATTCCAACCACTTTACAGGATAACTGTGTCCGGTAAAAAGCTGCAATTTTTTTCATCGCTTCTGTTGTGGAACTTACCAGAATATAGGGTCCCGTCTCTTCCGGCAGTGCATGATCCGAAAGCACTACCAGTGCTCCCTTTTCAAATACCTGCGGAATAAAATCATGACCATCCACACGTGCCCCTTTGATCGGAATAAACAGATAATCTTTTTTGTACCTGGCGACTGTCGGTCACTGCTCCGGCAATTTCCTTCGTAACCAGGTTCCGGTCCCCGACAAACGTCCCCTCACATGCCGCTGCAATATTTTCAATTGTCATCCCCGGCATTTTATTTTCCAGTTCATTTTTATAAAAACATCCAAACATGATTATCCCTCATACTTTTTCATGGAAATGGCAATCAGTTTCTCGCAGAGCTCATTGAAATTGATTCCAATTACAGCAGCTTCCTGTGGCAGCAGACTCGTCGGTGTCATACCCGGCAGAGTGTTTGCCTCCAGACAATACATATGATTATTTTCATCCAGCAGGAAATCCGAACGGAATAGGTATCCAGTCCGATCACTTCGGCTACCTGCTCTGCCTATTTACGCATCTGCGCAGAAACTTCTTCTGGCAGATCTGCCGGGCAGGTCTCTACCGTACTTCCTGCTTTGTATTTGTTCTCGTAATCGTAGAAGCCCTGAATCGGCGCAATCTCAATAACTGGAAGTGCCTTTCCTTCAATCACACCAACCGAGAATTCACGTCCCTTGACATATTCCTCAATGACCAGCTCATCTTCCCAGTGAAACGCTTCATCGAGTGCTTTCTTAAACTCTGCTGCATCTCTGACAATCGTCACACCGATACTGGACCCTCCGCAGCATGGCTTTACGACGCACGGAAGTGTCAGCGGAAGCTTTGTCACATCATCCTCACGGTTCTCTTTTTCATGGCAATGCTCTCGGTGCAGGAATTCCCGCACTTGCAAACAGCTGTTTTGCCATACCTTTATTCATGGCAATCGCGCTGCTCAAATAATCACTTCCGGTATATTTTACACCAAGCAGATCAAAAGCTGCCTGCAGCTTTCCGTTCTCTCCGTTTTCTCCGTGCAGTGCCATAAACACGATATCTGCCATCTGGCACATACGGATTACATTCGGTCCGAAAAAGCATGGGGACTGATCCTTTCTGGAAGCTTTTACGGCTGCCAGATCCGGTGCTACCTCCGGGATGTCATCTACTTTTACGCTGATTTCATCCGCACGGTCAAAAATTCCGTCCAGATTTTCCTCTTTATCACTGTAACCCATGAACACATCCAGCAAGATCACCCGGTGTCCATTTTCTTTTTAATGCAGAAGCAACCATGCTTCCTGTCTTAAATGACACATCCCGCTCTGTGCTGAGCCCACCTGCTAATACTATGATATCCATGATCTGTTTTCCTCTTTTCCATTAATAATAATCCTTCGGATACCGGAACCTTTTTATTTTCCGGCATCAGACCTTTTGTATCATTATATACGTTTGCCCCTGACTAACACAAGATATTATTTTCTTTTTAGACACTTTTTTAACAATATCCAGCACTTCTTGTACAGAAAAAAAAGAGACTGCTCAGCACTACAGTCTCCTTTTTGCACAAACTCCGGTAGGATTCCCCTTTATTCTATTGCTGCCGGCAAAGCCGCTGCCCTGCGATTCTGTTCCATTTTCCGCACCAGCTCTGCCATGTATTCGAAAAACTTTCTCTCCAGATAGTTTTTCTCTGTGAGATAACTCCCATATTGATACAAAACATTTTTTAATTCTTCGGTTTCCGATAACTCCACTTCAAAAATAAACTGCCTTAACAGCTGCATGCGCTCGTCCTCTATGGAAAGAAGCCAGCTGGCAACCAGTTCTAAAAAATCTTCCCGCTCTATGAGGAACTGCACGGCCCAATTTTATTTTCTGTATAAATTTTCTTCTTCTCCTTTTTCTTTTTGTTTTCCTACCCGAATTTGTATCAAAAACCAACCCCCAATGTCAGTTTCTATATGTAATCATATCTTATTACATATTTGATGTAAAGACGCGATTCGCGTATGCTTTTTACACAAATTATTACTGTATAAATAATGCATTTTACACAAAAAAAGGGCATCCAATGGATGCCCTCCGGTTTCTATGAACTAGCACTCCGGCTCGATCAGACCAAATGTATTTCCTTTTCTCTTGTATACGACATTGACCTCGTCTGTCTCTGCATTGCGGAATACGAAGAAATCGTGTCCGGTCAGTTCCATCTGCACACATGCATCCTCCGGATACATTGGCTTCATACCAAATCTCTTGGTACGCACGATCTTGATCTCCTCATCCTCATCTGCATCGCTGTCGATAAATGCTTCGTTGAAATTGTCTGCCACATTCATCTTCTTGGACGCAAGTTTGGTACGATATTTTCTAAGCTGACGCTCGATAACCTCCTCAACCAAGTCGATAGATACATACATATCATTGCTGCTCTGCTCTGAACGAATCACATGTCCCTTAATCGGAATCGTTACCTCAATCTTCTGGCGCTCCTTCTCCACGCTTAATGTAACAAATACATTGGTATCCGGTGCGAAAAACTTCTCCAGTTTGGAAAGCTTCTCCTCTACCGCTGCCTTTAATCCCTCTGTCAGTTCGATATTTCTTCCGGTAATTGTAATTCTCATGATGCCCAACCCCTTTGCTGTGTATTTGATACAAGAAGTATCATGGTTTCATTATATCATAAGTACCAAAAAAAGCAACGAGTTTTATAAAATTTTATGCATATTTTATATTTTTTATTGCAAATATCCATCCTTAACGATATCTGAAAGCTTCTCTGTCGGAACCGAAAATTCTACCAGACCCATATATCCCGGAGCCACCTCATACTTATCAAAGACAAACGTTAACTCTCCATTGTCGCTGATATAAAAATCCGCATCATCCTTAATCTGCTTAAAATCCCATTCCGGTTGATCATCGTCCAGAAAATATGTCTTACTGCTGTCCTTTTTCATCTGGGCACGCATCTGTTCTTTTATACTGTCAGAAATACGCTTTTTATAATCACTTCCCTCGTGGAATAAATCTTTCAGTGTAATCATCTTTCCGGTCTTCTTGTCAATATTGTATATCTTTGTAAAACTGTCCGAACCGCCCATGGCAATAACCGTATCCACGCGAAGACTAAACAGCCGCTCATTGTTTGTGACAATCCGGTAATCCGAAGTGATTTCCTCATGTCCTTCCTCTCCGTCACTGACAGCTGCCACATCTTTCCTGTACATCTGAATGATTTTGTCCAGATATCCGGATACCGCTGCATTTAACTCCTTTGATTCTCTTGTCAGTGGTTTTCCATCTGTTCCGATGACTTTTACTTCCGGCACCCTGACCGTTGCTTCCATCTGCTTTTTTTCCTGCTTATCCGAATACGTGGTAAAATTCACGATTTTAACAATCGCACCAAGTACCGGCACCTGTTCCATTGCATTAGCCACTGTTGGACTGACATTGACACTGATGACCAGCACTGCAACTGCTGCCGCCACTGCTTCTGCCACGCGGACAAACGGAAGCAGGTGACCTTTCTTTTGATTCCGTTCACTTTTTCCGGCAAACGCTTTGCCGGATTCTTTTTTTTCTCCACACGCATCCTTTTTGCCGCGTTCCATACTTTGCAGCACACGTTCTTTTAATTCCGCCGGCACCTGAATGTTATCATATGCCTTTTGATATCATCTAATCTGCTCATACCATCTCCGCCTCCACTTTTCCCCTTAATTTTTTCAGGCCGCGATAAAGCATTGATTTCACCGTATTCGGATTTTCATGCAGACAATCCGCAATTTCGCGGATTGTCCACTCTTCAAAAACTTTCAGCATGATCACCTTACGCTCTTTTTCCTCGAGCGTATCAAGCGCAGCCATGATATCCGTGTCCTCATAGCGATCCTCCTGTCCTTCCTCCTGAACCTGATCATCGCTCACGAACCTTGACTGACGCCGGGTTGCATCTACCGCCGTGTTAATCACAATACGCCACAGCCATGTTTTGATATATTTTTTCTCTTTGATCTGACTGGCATTTTTCATGGCTTTGTATACGCTCTCCTGCACAACGTCCATAGCGTCCTGCTCATTTTTCACGTATGAAAATGCAAGCCGGTAAAGCTTTTCATAAGAAGCCAGGATTTCCTGTTCGACAGCTTTACTTATATCCGGATATTTCATGCTCTCTTTTGCCCCTTTCTGCTTATTAGACGTTCGGATGCCCAAAAAGTTTCACAAACATAAAAATTGCGCGGGAAAAACTTTCTTTTTGTTTTTCCACACGCAATTTTGTCTCTAGCTTTCCAGCTCCTCAAGCTGCTGGGAAAGTGCCTCCCAGTGTTCCATATCTGCCATGATTTCTTCCTCGAGCGCATCGATTTCGCCCTGAATCTCTGTCAGCTTGGAATAGCTGGACTGATATTCCGGCCGCAGCAGTTCCTGTTTTAAAGCGTCCAGCTTCTCCTCTTTGACTGCCAGTTCTTCCTCGGCCTTCTTCACTTTTTTTTTTTCAATTTTCGAGCGCTCCTTGCCCGGATTGTAATACGCTTTCTTACCACCGGTTTCCTGTGTGCCTTTGCTCTGCTGAGTGCCACCGTTCTGGCTGATTGCACCGCCTAACGCTGCAGGATTTTTACGATAATCATCCCCGGATTCTGCCGCTTCACGATCCAGTTTTTCCTGATATTCCTCGTAACCAAACTGATACAGATGTGTCGTGCCGTCCTCAAAAACAAGCAGACGGTTTGCTACCTTGCGCACAAAATATCGGTCATGCGATACGAAGATCAGCGTGCCGGAGAAATCTTTTAACATACTCTCAAGCGTTTCTTTTCCCACAATATCCATATGGTTGGTTGGCTCATCCAGCACCAGCACATTCGGTCGACGCTTTAAGATCTTACACAGTGCCAGACGCACCTTCTCCCCACCGGAAAGCATATCAATATTTTTAAATACATCCTCCCCGGTAAACATAAAGGCGCCGAGCGCATTCCGCGCTTCTGTCTCGGTCAGATTCGGGAACTCATCCCAGAAATCATCCAGCACCGTCTTCCGGCTCGAATACATCGCCATCTGCTGGTCAAAATAACCAATCTGCACATTTGTTCCAAAATTGTACTCTCCGGCCAGCGGGGCAAGCTGTCCCACCAGGGTTTTTAAAAGTGTCGATTTCCCCAGACCATTTCCACCGAGGATTCCCAGCTTTTCCCCTTTTTTTTCAGATCAAAACTGACCATAGAAAGCGGATGGTCATATCCAATCGCAAGATTTGTCACCAAAAGCACATCGTTTCCGGTTTCTTTGTCCGGCTGGAAATTTGCATGGAATGTCCGGGTATCAAAACGATCCGGAGCTTCGAGTTTTACCATATGTTCAATGGCTTTCTCCTTGGAATGCGCCATGGATACCTTGGTTGGTTTATTTTTAAACCGGTCAACAATGCGCTGCAATCGTGCAATTTCTTTCTGCTGCGCATTGTAATCTTTCATCATCTTATTGTAGTTTTCTTTTTTTCCGCTCCATGAAATTGGAGTAATTGCCCGGATAACGGGTCGCTGTGCCGTACTCAATCTCGTACACCACGTCCACCACATTGTCCAGAAACATACGGTCATGTGATACCACGACCACAGCCTTCGGATAATTTTTTTCAGATACGTCTCCAGCCACTCGATCGTTGTGATATCCAGGTGGTTCGTCGGCTCATCCAGAAGCAGAATATCCGGCTTGCTCAAAAGCAGCTTGATAAAGGCAAACTTTGTCTGTTGTCCACCGGAAAACTCGGACAGCGGTTTCTTTCGCTCTTCCTCGGAAAAGCCGAACTTACGGATGATTACATCATACTTTTCAAAATAGTATCCGCCGTCTTCCTTGAATTTTTCTTCCATTGCGGTATAACGTGTCACGGCCTCTTCGGAATAATCAGTCTCAAGTGCCTGTGCCGCAGCTTCCAGTTCTTTTTTCCGGCGCTCCATCGGAGCAAAGACTTTACGCACTTCCTGCTCAAGCGTAACGGAAGGATCTTCAAACGCAATCTGTTTTAAGTAACCGATCTGCGGATTGCCTGCTTTTTTGCAATAAAAATATCCTCATCACTGTCTCTTTTGTCCAGCTCCACATCCCCGTGGATCAGCTTTAAGAGCGTGGTTTTGCCGCAGCCGTTCCGCCCGACGACTGCAATTTTTTCCGTATTTCTTATTTCAAAATTGATGTCATGCAGAATCTCTTCATCTGCAAAAGAGACTGCTCCATGGCAGATCTGATATAACATGTTTTCTCCTTTTTATTTAAATGCATCCGGCTGGGAAGCAAGATAGCTGACAAACTGCTCTGCCGTACGTCCGAAATGCCCCATGACTCAATTCCCACTTGTTGGCCTCTGCACGGAGTTGTTCATCCGGTAAGGTAACCCCTGCACGTCTTGCCAGATGCAAAACAATATCAAAGTATTCTTTCTGTGTCGGCTTCGAGTAATTAATGGTCACACCAAAGCGGTTCACCAGAGAAAGTTTCTCTTCAACCGTATCGGAATGATGACGATCATTGGAATTATCCTGATCGTTTCGGTCATTCCAGCTCTCTTTGATCAGATGCCGCCGGTTGGAAGTTGCATAAATCAGAATATTTTCCGGTTTGGTTTCCACACCGCCCTCGATAACAGCTTTTAAGAACTTATACTCAATCTCAAATTCCTAGAAAAGAAAGATCATCCATATAGATGATAAAACGATAGTTTCGGTTTTTGATCTCTGCAATGATTTCGGACAGATACTTAAACTGATGCTTGTAGATTTCAATCATACGCAGGCCGTCTTTGTAATACTGGTTGACAATGGCTTTGATACTGGTAGATTTACCGGTACCACTGTCACCAAACAGCAATACATTGTTTGCTTTCTTTCCCTGTACAAATGCTTCTGTGTTATCTACAAGTTTCTTTTTCTGAATCTCATATCCGACCAGATCGTCCAGCATAACGGTATCCATATTGTTGATTGCACGGAATGTAAAGCTTCCCTGCGGTGTATCATCAATCCGGAACGCTTTGTTAAGTCCAAACATTCCTACACCGTAATCTTTATAAAAACCAGTCACTGCATCAAAGAATTCTTTTTCATCCTTTGCCGCCTCCAGTTTTTTGCTTAAAGAGCGGACTTTTTCGCTGACATTTTTTTGTTGTACATCAGATCCTTTTTTATGGATGGCCTTATAATTGGAAATCTGGCTGAAACAGTTGATTCCCAGATCTTTTTCGATTGGTCCGAAATCATAGTCAAACAAATCTTTAAAAATACGGAAATCATTTTCCACCAGTTCATTGACACTTCCATCGCTGGCTCCCACCTTTTCACAGGTCATGCTGAAAGGATTTTCACTCATCATAAGGAAAAATGTCAGATAATTATGCCACAGATTATCATCAAATCCATAGTCTGTTGCCACTTTTAAAATCCGTTTTACCTGCGTATTGATATCGCGGACAAGTCCGGTTTTATTATATTCACCGGTCTCATATTTCCCGAATACTTCTCCCATCTGTGCAAGGATTGAATCCTCGTCCAAATCTCCATACATCAGTAACTGTGATATTTCCTGATACATTGTATCTCGCCTCTTTCTTTTCTCTTCCTATTTATTTTACCTATATTACACGAAAAAAGAGGACTTTGTAAACCAAAGTCCCCTGTATGCAGCTAAAAAGCTACTGTGATCGTTGTTCCTTTTCCCGGCTCACTTTCCAAATGAAGTACCGCATCATGCAGTTCCACAATATGCTTGACGATAGCAAGTCCCAGTCCCGTACCACCGGTCTGTTTGGATCTGCTTTTATCAACACGGTAAAACCGCTCAAAAATACGTTCCTGCTGGTCTTTTGGAATCCCGATACCATTGTCTGCCACAGAAAGCATCGGCTGTCCTTTTTCATAGTACACACGCACGTGCACCTCACCACCTTCATTATTATAACGGATCGCATTCTGACACAGATTTTCCACAAGTTCCGAAATCATGCCCCTATCTGCCCGCAACATACAGGACACGCCTTCATAATACAGCGTTACATTCCGTTTCTGTGCATTCATCTGCAGATTTTTCACACAGGTACCGGCTACCTCATCCAGATCTACCTGTTCAAAACACAGCAGATTATCTTCACCGCTGTCCAGCTCGGAAAGCCGGATGATATCATTGATAAGAGAAAGCAGCCGTGTCGCATTCTGCTGGATTTCCAGTGCAAAGCGGGTCTCCTGCTCCGGATCTACCATATGGTTTTCGATCAGCTCCGCATATCCGGAAATTGCAGTAAGCGGTGTCTTCAGCTCATGGGATACATTTGCCGTGAAATCCTGCCGTACTTTTGCTGCCATCAGGATATTTTCATGCTGTTTACGAATCGTATTTACAAATGGCACAAGTTCTTTGTATACAGGTTCTTCTATGGTATCTTCCATGTTTTCAGCAAGCCGTTCAATCGGATGCAGCAATTGTTTGGTTAAAAAAATGTGCCAGAACAATACAAATGGAAACAATCAGTATCAGTATCAGCATCACAAATGGGGATGCCGCAAAAGGGAACACACTGTAGACACTGCGTGCCTGTGTTGCCACACGGATAACCGTTCCGTTTTCCAACCGGAGCGCATAATAGTAATTGTCCATCTGCATGGTATCCGACCGCCGGACACTTTCTCCCTCACCCTGAAACAATGCCGTCTTTACTTCCGGGCGGTTTTTGTGGTTTGGAAGCTGTGAAATATCCAGATCATTATCAAAAAGTACCGTACCATCCTTTGCAATCCAGGTAACACGCAGATCTTCCCCGACTTCATAATATTCGGAAAGTGAAACATTTGTATTGTCCGGATCATCAAACAATCCCGTGTCGGAAAGCAGTCTTGCATTGACCTGCAGATCCTTGCGCACCTGTCCCTGAAACAGTTTATAATAAATACCGGTCATACAGACCATGGTTACGATCACTGCAATACCTGCAATCAGAATCAGCCGTAAATTGATTCGTTTCTTCATAACAGCTCCTTACTCTATCACATATCCCACATTTCGAACGGTACGGATTTTGCTTCCCGCTTCTCCAAGCTTCTGCCGCAGTGTCTTGATATGCATATCAACGGTACGGGATTCGCCCTCAAATTCTGTCCCCATACATGACGCATGATGACCTCTCTGGACAATACAACACTCGGATTGGTCATCAGCAGACGAAGCAGTTCATACTCCTTAAACGTCAGCTCTACCGGTTTGTCGTCTACAAAAACCATATGGCGTTCGTGATCCAGTGTAATATTTTCAACCTGCAGGATCTTGACATCCTCCGTCTCCGTCCGCCGCAAAAGTGCTTTTACTCGTAATCAGCTCCATAATAGAAAATGGTTTCTTAATATAATCATCTGCCCCTTCGTCCAGACCTTTGATCATATCCATTTCTGCGGTCTTTGCCGTCACCATAATGACCGGCAATTTCTTTGTCGCAGGATTTTTCCGCAGTTTACGCACGATATCATACCCACTCTCATCCGGAAGCATAACATCCAAAAGCACCAGATCCGGCATAATATCCTCCAGTTTTTTATAAAATGTAGTTGCCTTTTTTTCAAATGCGCAGACCATATAATTGCTGTTTTTCAATGCAATTGTCTCAATCTCTCTGATATTTTCATCATCTTCTACGATATAAATCAATGCCATAACTTTTCCCTCTGTCTATCTTTATATATATCTCTGCAACATCAAGCAGGACGGCCATGCCTGCACAAGACCGCCCTCTCACACGTATTCTATCTGTTTCTTATCATAGCATACGACATGTAAAATCCAAAGTATCGTTTATGTAAAATTTATGTAAAATTCTATCCACTGTCAGGATTCTTTTTATTTCTTTTTTATCATTCAATGCAAAGATAACCCATTCTGCAATATTGGTCGCGTGGTCTCCGATTCGTTCAAAATATTTTTGCAACCATCAGCATATCCGCCGCCTGCTCGCCTTTTTCCGGATCATGCCGGATCAGTTCAATGATATCTGCCTTATTTTTATCAAACAGGTCATCTACAATATCATCATGCCTGATGACTTCCTGTGCCTTATTCATATCCTTTTCCACATATGCTTCGATGCTGCGGATCAACATAATTACGGTTTCACTCGCCATCTTTTTGATGTCATCCAGATTCAGCACATACGGTTCTTTTGAAAGCATGATTGTGATTTCCGAGATATCTGCTGCATGGTCTCCGATTCGTTCCATATCCGTTACCATCTTCATGGCTGCGGAAATCACACGCAGATCCCTTGCAACCGGTTGTTGCTGCATCAGCAGATTAAAACAGATGTTTTCAATTTTCTTCTGTTCATGATCCACATCAGAATCTGAATTCATGATTTTTTTCTGCAAGCTGCGCATTCTGAGCTATCAATGCTTCTATTGCTTTCTGGATGGAATCCTCGATCATGGTTCCCATATACATCATTTCCTGATTGAGCAGTCTAAGCTGCTCGTCGAAACTTTGAGCGCATTAACCAAACCTCCCTGTAATATAATCTTCTGTCCGTTTATCCTTCGGATAAGAAAAAATTGTTTTCGTATCGCCAAACTCAACCATTTCCCCCTACAAGGAAAAATGCCGTATCATCCGATACACGCACTGCCTGCTGCATGTTATGGGTGACAACAACAACCGTATATTTTTTCTTCAGCTCTACCATCAGCTCTTCAATTTTTAAAGTAGAGATCGGATCAAGTGCCGATGTCGGCTCATCCATCAGCAGAACCTCAGGCTGTACGGCAAGTGCACGGGCAATACAGATACGCTGCTGCTGTCCACCGGAAAGACCCAGAGCGGATTTCTTTAAACGATCCTTGACCTCATCAAAAATAGCTGCTCCGCGCAGACTTTCTTCAACGATGGCATCCAGTTTTGACTTATCTTTCATTCCATGTACACGCACCATATGCAATGTTGTCATAAATACTCATCGGAAACGGGTTCGGCTGCTGAAACACCATGCCAATTCTTTTCCGAAGAACGGTTGTATCTACGCCTTCCGCATAGATATCCTCATCATCCAGTTTCACTTCTCCTGTGATTCTCACGCCATCCACCAGATCATTCATCCGGTTTAATGTTTTTAAGAATGTTGATTTTCCACATCCGGACGGTCCGATAAAAGCGGTCACGCAATTCTCACGAATATTCATGTTTACATCCTTGAGTGCATGGTTTTCACCGTAATACAGGTTCAGATCACGGACAGTAATTTTTGTTCGTTTTTCCATGTTTCTCTCCTCATCTGCAATGGTTTTCTCTCACTGCAATTATCCATTTCTTAGGATTTATGAATATTATAAAGAGAGATTGTAAAATGCACTGGACTGGGAATGTAAAATTTTTGCAAAATCAATGTAATGGATGTAAAGTTTCTTGATACGCCAAATTTGCAGGTTGATGTTTTAAATATAAGATTTCTCTAAGTGACGTAAGAAGGGGGGACATTTCTTCCTGTTGGTTGGAGAAAATATAATTGAAAGACATCCCGATAAATTAATTGATGATAAGGCCCGGTATCTATAGATGAAAAATTAAAGCCTAAGGTGACGTTTTCCCGAAATTTTAATGCTAGAAATCTGGACATGTCACCTATATGGTAAAATTGCTTCTCCGGATACCGCTTTTTTCATAAAAGTGGTACCTGAAGAAGCAATTTTTGATCTATAGAGACTTTCCGGTATCTAAATATTAAATTTTCGGTATATAGGTACCACAACGGTATCTTTTACATGAATTTTATTGGCATAGAGACCACGCCGATATCTTTCCGATGAATTTACCGGTCCATCTTTTCCACAAACATGAGCAGAAAACTGATCAGAAGCAGTCCGCTCGATACCCAGATCATATGATATCCAAACCGGATAGAGATTTCCTCCAATACCAGCCCCGAGTCCGAAAAAATAAAATAATGCCAACATAATACAGTGCCTTTTTTAAATTTTTTCTGTGTCATGGGTCTGCAGATAACCGGTAAATGCTTCTGTTCCGCTACGAAGATTTCCGATGCACATTGTGCTTGCATAAGAATATCCGCTTACTTTCCGGAACGTCTGTACCTGCATTGCACATGCAAACGATACCAGTACGGTAGCCAGCAGATCCAGGTGTTTTGGCATGAATCCAACAAAAAACAGAATCACAATTTCCATCAAAAGCACACCCTGCCGCCAGTGCAGTTTCTTAGCATATTTAAAGATCACATGAATCTTCTCTGCAAAGAAAACGCCCGACGCAAATGCCAGAAGCGGTAATAAGTATCGTAACACATCCAGCCATTCTCCCATCATCAGGTGCGTACTCATCAAAACAATATTTCCCGTCTGTGCGTTGGAAAATACTTCCTCACGCGTAAAGTATGTATACGCATCCTGAAAACCTCCGGACAGTGCCAAAAACACACTTGTGACAAATGCTTCCGACATTTGGACGTCCGCATTTGTCTTAGGATTTCCTAGTTTCATCACTTCACATCCTTCTTTTTTAATATATAAACTCTATATATTATAGTGTGCTTTTATACAAAATTCAACCTAAATTATAAGAATGACCGCATATGAATGCTTAATTCTTCTTCCTGTTTTATCAATTTCTTTGCAATATCCTTTGTTTCCTCATCTGCAGCCTGATACTGGTTCAGATAACGGCTTAAAGATTTTACTCCCATGTTACAGCCGTCCGTTATCAGATCTGCGATCGTTGCATCCGATTCATCCATGGCAAGTTTTACATTTGTTTTCATCCAGGACATTCCCTGTGCCATCGGATTTGGATCTTTTCCCCGTATCGTGACATTGTTCGAGTTTATTCTGAATTTCTTCTTTCAGTTTTTCATGCCCTTCTTTACATATTTCCAGCAGTTTTTTAATTTTTCATTGGTGGTTTTTTCGAGGGGACCTCCCCGATGGATGCCGTTCCCATCTTGATTCCCGCATCACATTCTCTCAATAATTTTATAGTATCCGGTTCCGTCATTTCTTCCTCCTTTATGAAATTGGTTTATTACGGTTTCCGTAATGATTGTCATTCATAAGTATTCCCGGATTTTCTGTTAAATATTTTCAGGCACCTTTTCTTACTATAAATTTCTCATTATATGTTGTTACGGCTTTCAGCCACCCGTTTGCTGCTTTTTTATCACCACTTGACTGGGCGAGGGCGTAACCGCTTACTAACAGGTCAAGGTAATACGTGTTGTACTCATCATTCAGGACACGTTTTTTGACCTCGTCCATTTCCCTGGTGACACCCTGGGCAAGTACCTCTTTTTAAAACGGAATTGCCCTGGTAAATACTCCGGAGTACCTGGGACCCGATCATGTTTTTGTTTGCGATATCCCTTTGCCCCTTCTGGGTACCGTAGTATCTTCGATCTCCAGCCATTACTGCCAGTTTTAACTGATCTCTTTCATGATCTCCTTTTGGTGGTCTTTGGTAAACTCGCTTAATTCGTAAGACCGGATTCTTTGATTTGCAAATACGGGAACTGCAAATCCGTTTTTAACCAGAACAGCCAGCCTGTTAATGACTGTCTTATTACTTACCGACAATTCTCTGCTGACCTCAATCGGAGTAAACTCTCCCCGATAGTTTCTAATCAGAAATTGCAACAGTTCTTTTTCTTTCCCCTTCAAGAACGATAAACTTCCGGCAATGTCTTCCTCTTCGGAAGCAAGCTGTAAATCGCAGACCTTTCCGGAATAGAGTTTTACCATCCGCAGGAAATAATTAATCCAGATCTCAGGATGTGGCGGGTTTTCTCTTCCAGAATAATACAATGCAGGAAGCCCCATCTGGATAGCTTCGTAATATTCATCAATATCGTATGCAAAATACTCCTCCAGAGATCCAATTCCATTAAAACCGTAGCCGTTCAAGTCCATAATATAACCGGATAACAGTCTTGCAGTTCTTCCATTGCCATCTTCAAACGGATGAATTGTCACTAATTGGTAATGTACAACAGCTGCTACTATCAGAGGGTGGTCATCCGTTGTATTTACATATTCCACCAATTCATCCAGAAGCTCCGGTATGTCGCAATATTCAGGTGGAATATAATCAGGATTTCCCGTCTTGGAATCATATACAGCAAACAGCACTCCGGGAGGCATGGGTTTTCCCCTGAGTCCGATTTTCTCCTTAGAAGCGCCCTTTTCCACCAATTTCTGCACATCCAAAATAAGCTTTTGGGAAAACTTTTCCTTTTTGCTCACCTTTTCCTCCAGAAAATTCAAAGCAAGGAAATAATTCCGTACTTCCTGCTCCGGTTTCAGATAATGCTTTCTTTCATCGCGCTCGATTACTTCATCCACCTGTTTTTCCGACAACGGATTGCCTTCAATTTTGTTTGAAGCGTAAGAACTTTTTTTCTTTGAATTTTTACGCAGCCTGTTCATAACTGGTTTGGACAACTTCACGGATGATACCTTGTATCTGTTGTGCTCGATCTCTGTGATATAACTTAAAAATCTCGTTTGTTAAAGTCACCTTCATCATATAGAAAAATCCTTCCTTTCAAATATTATTATACCCAAATGGAAGACTTTTTTCCATTAAAATTCCACTATTGTTTCACTATTTTTCACTATTTTTACACTATTTTTCATTAACCACATGTGCATACCCACCCCAGCTTCCTGCCACCAGAACACGGGTAGCTGGCGGGGCGCGAACCTCGCCATTCTTGAATTGGATTCCGGGGAAAAGATCGCGGTGAAACCATCTGAGATTAAGATTTTGGAAGAATAGCATTTGAAGGGAATATGTCAAGGAATTTTGTTTCTTGTTTTCCCATTCAATTTTTGGTACAATAAGTATGTAATCGAACAGAAGTACGGATGCGATTTTCCGATTGTTGACTGCCCTCTAGTATTACGAAAGAGAGGGTGATGCCCTATGAGTACATCAGAAGTATTAACTTGCTGCTTGTAGTCTTCGCGGCACTGTCTTACATAGACAACCATAACAACAAAAAGAAATAGCATCCCACCGCCTAAAGTGAAGGATGCTATTTCATAGTATGAATTAACTGAGGGCAAATCGGAAATTGCTTCCGATCAGCTTCTAACTAGATTATAACGGAAGGCGCTTGAGAAATCAAGTGCCTTTCGCTCAATAAGGACTTCCTGATTCCTTACGCAGAATACAGCTTTCCAATTTCTTCCCACCACTCTTGCGGTATCTCCGGAATTTTCTCTTCATCTTCTGCAAAGGCAAGCGCCTGCAGGATATCCGACAATCCAATAAAAAACTTTCCCTTCTTGTCCCCGGCAACCGCAAAGGTATGCTCATCCTTCTGCAAGGAGAATCCGTCCAGGAATGCCTTTTCCAATGCTTCTTCTTTTCTGTTCATATGCTTTCCTTATATTTCCGGCACTAACTTATACGCCAGCTCCTGCAATCCCGGTTTCACAACTTTCTTTCTGATGCCGTCAGATTTGGATACCGGTATTCGTTAATGTCTTGTTTCTGAACAATCCTCGTCTTATCTTTCTGAAATACTTTTCCATCTGGTCCAACCTGCCTGTCTTTTCTGTCTCTTGTTGATAATCTGACTGCGATTGTTACCTTTACGCTATCATCTTTGAAGTAATATTTTTGCTCGTGCTCCACAAAATCCAGCCGAAGATCCATCCATTTTCCTGTCTTTTTCAACACACAGATACAGGATTTCCTTCCCTTCTTTGGAAATAACAGGGAAAAAGGCTGAGATCTTTTCTTTCGCGAAGAAATTTATGCAGCCAGCTTTCCTTTCTGACACGGACATGCCAGAGCGAAATATATTTTCCTGAAAAATACAAAAGCATCCATGGAATATTGTACAACGTTTCTCCGCAATACATATAGGCTTCTGAAGCCAGATATCTCCGCAACATGCATTCAACCTCTTTTTGGGCAGCAGAAGTCCCAGATCCTGGCTCAGAATATATACTGCAGACAAAATATTTTCCCCGAATACTATTGTATATCTCCCGATTGATTGTCTGCATATGCTCATATATGTCTGCTTTCCGTGGTGTCTGTCTCCCTGTATACGCCGGACAATAAGAAAACGTACGCTCATTGTAAGAAAACTGCTTTACACTTTTCCTTATATGCTATCTCTCAAATGCAAACGAAGTATCTTTCCCATGAAAATAACAGAATAACAAGATTTAGAAATTTTTTTAATTTTTTTCCAAAATTCTTTGACGATTTTTTGAAATGGCGCAATATGTATATTGTAAAGACAAACATGTACCATACAAAGTGGTACATGGATTGAAATTTACACTGCATAATCACCGAGAATGCTTGGAAGCTTACAGAAGTATAACCTTCTTTTCTCCTGCTTTTCCTCATTGAATAGAGCATGGAGATTTTTACATTACACTTCTGAAATGCCAAAAAGGAAGAATTAGAAAAATATAAAATTCACCAAAATCTTTTAACATTCTTATAAATGGCAACATATGTAAAATGAAGCCAAAAGGAAAGAATGGTATTCAATATGCTTTTTGGCATGCTTCTTAATAATTTTAAAAAAGAAAGGAGGCGATAACATGATTACATATTCAACCTTATTTGAGTTTTGTAAATTAATTGTTGCTATTATCAGTTTAATTTTCCAGATCTTTAACCATAAAAAAATAACCCAATAGAGTGATACTATTTTACTTTATTAAATAATAAAATTAATAGAGAACAAATCAGAAATCACTTTCCATCAGTTTCTAAGTAATTTAGAATGAAAGGCGCTTGAGAAATCAAGTGCCTTTCGTTTTATTGTGGGATAATCAGTTTTCTAAGAAACCCGTAAAACAGCCATTGACTGATTTCACAGAGAAATTTATAATCAAGAAAAAAGCAATTACAAAAAGGAGAATGTGCATATGACATATACGGTTGGACAAATGGCAAAAATGCTTGGGCTTGCGGGTTCACGCTGCGATATTACGATAAAGAAGGCCTTCTTCCCTTTGTGGAACGTTCTTCCGGCGGTATCCGGATGTTTCGGGAGAAAGACTACGAATGGCTGCAGATCATCGAATGTCTGAAAAAAGCAGGAATGTCAATCAAAGATATCAAAAAATACATTGTCCTTCTGCAACAGGGAGATTCCACAATTCAGGAACGTTTAGAGTTATTCCAGCACCAGCGCACCGTCCTGCTGGAGCAGATGGCTTCCCTGCAGCAGACACTTAATACCCTGGATTATAAATGCTGGTATTACGAAACCGCATTAAAAGCCGGCACCACCGATGTACTGCAAAACATGCCTATAGAAGATATTCCGGAACAATTTCAGGAGGTGCGGCAGAACCTGACGCATGTTCCCATGCCTACCAGCGCATAGCTTTTCAAAAATACGCAAAAATCCTTCGGAAGCGACCTTCCAAAGGATTTCTTTATATATATTTATCTGCGGTTGACATCAAATTTAATCATCAGCAGAACCACTGCAATACCGAATGCCACTCCGAATTCACCCTTGGTCGCGCTCAGGTAAAGCTGAATGGTAAGTGTTCCTGCCGGCATTTTCGCCTTTGTAAACAGATCGGCAAAGCTCTTCGGGAGGAGACCCGAGCTTCCCGCCGTAAACAACAGGGCTGCTGACTCACCGACAATTCGTCCGATGGCAAGAATAACACCGGTGATGATTCCCGGCATCGCTGACGGCAGTAAAATAGTCCTTATCATATGCCACTTTCCTGCTCCCAGACCGATGGCACCGCTGCGGTAACTGTCCGGAACGGTTTTTAATGCTTCCTGTGTATTTCGCGTGATCAATGGAAGTACCATCAGCGTCAAGGTAAAGGAACCCGTCAGGATCGAATACTTCAAATGAAGTGTCTGTCCGAAAAACATCATACCAAACAGACCAAAAAAATAATGGACGGAACACCTGCCAGCGTCTCGGTTGCGAACTCAATCATGCTGACCAGTTTTCCCGGTTTTGCGTATTCATTCAAATAAACCGCTGCACCAACACCGATGGGGGTAGCAATCAGCATGGTTACAATTATGATATAAAGCGTATTTACAATATTTCCAGCAATACCGGTTGTTCCTTTTAACACCGAAGTGACACTGGTAAGGAATTCCCAGTTGACGCTCCGGATACCTTTGACAAATACATACACTATGATTCCGAGAAGCAGCGCAACGGAAAGAATTGCACACACATAGATGGCAACATAAGTAAAGAAATCCGCCGGATGTCTGGTTTTCGTACGAATACTTGTATTACTTCCTGTCATTTTTCAACGGCTCCTTTCTTCTCGACCTGCGCAAGCACCAGATTGATGATCATAATAAAGATAAACAGTACCAGACCTACGGTAAAGAGTACTTCCCGGTGAAGCCCTTCCGCATAACTCATCTCGCTGACAATCTGTGTGGTCAGGAAACGTACCGAGTTGAATGGAAGCGGCAGATTTACCGAACCTCCGGCAATGATTGCCATGGCTTCTCCGAGCGCGCGGCCGATACCAAGAACCACACCTGTCATAATACCGGATCTTGCTGCCGGAATCATAACTTTAAATATCGTCTGGATATGTGTTGCTCCGAGGGCAAGCGAAGCAGATTTTAAATGTCCGGGTACTGCTCGGATGGAGGAAACACTGATATTGATTACCGTAGGCAAAATCATGATTGCCAGTACAATAATCGCAGAAAGCAGATTGGAACCACCGGTAAACTGATGGGTTGTACTTCCCGCAAACACCCGTTTTTCCAGGCGGTACATCAATGGATTTAAAACCATAAGTCCAAGCAATCCATATATTACAGACGGAATTGCTGCCAGCAGCTCTACCGCCGGCTGTACAATCGCTGCCAGCTTTTTATTGGAAACCTCTGTGATAAATACTGCTGTCAGAATTCCAATCGGTACACCGATCAGAATTGCCACTGCAGTACCTGCAATAGAAGTCAGAATAATATATAAAATACCATAAGATGGTGTTGCTGCTGTCGGCTGCCATACAGTTCCAAATAACAGGTCTATCACCCCGACCTTTGCCAGTGCCGGGGTGCCCTTTGCAAACATATAAACCGTTATGGAAAGAACTGCTACGATGGCAACGGCTGCGCATATAAGAAATATTACTTTTGCAATCGTCTCCACGATGTGCTTTGTTGCTTTGCCGCCTGTCATATCTTTATCCTCGTTTGCCTGTTTACGTGTTTCTTAATTTACATTATTTGCTGTTTGGGATGATCAGTCCTACAGACTTGATAACATTCTGTCCGTCTGCAGAGTTGATAAAGTCGAAATATGCCTGTACCTGCTTACTCTGCTCAGAAATCTCACCCTTGGTAGCCATTACGAACGGTCTCTGTAATACATAGTCTCCTGCAAGAATATTGTCTTCTGTCGGCTCTACAGAGTTGATCTTTAATCCATTTACGGTGTCATCCAGCACATCCAGGGATACATATCCAACTGCTCCCGGAGTTGCTGCAACCTTTGCCAAAACAGCACCTGTAGAATCAAGTTCCTGCGCATATTTGCAGGAATCCTTTACATCCATCAGTTCCTCAAACGCATCTCTTGTACCAGATCCCGCCCTCACGGCCGATGACTACGATCTGCTCATCCGGTCCGCCGAGATCTTTCCAGTTTGTAATCTCTCCGGTATATACTTTTGCAAGATCTTCAGACTTAATATCTGTGACTGTGTTTGCTGTATCTGTAATAACTGCGATACCGTCAATTGCCACAATATTCTCTACGACACCCTGGCTTTTCTCATCGTCAGAAAGGGCACGGGAAGCATCTCCGATATCAACGCTTCCCTGCCCTCCAGAGATTCAATTCCTGCACTGGATCCTGTAAACTCTGCGGTTGCTGAAACATTCGGATATTTCTCCATGAATGCTTCGTTCATGGCATTTGCAAGCTTCTCCATGGAAGTACTTCCTGCCAATGTAACGGTTCCGCTCAGATCCGATCCATCTGTTGTATCTGCATTTGCAGTTGTATCAGATGCCGTTGTATCTGTATTTGCATCAGCGTTTGCATCACTGCTGTCAGAACCACATCCCATCACACCTGCAGCGACCATTGTTGTTGCTGTCAGTAAAGCCATCATTTTTACAAGTTTGTTTTTCATGATTTTCTCCTCTTTCTTTCATGTTGTTCCTCATTACAGTTGTTATCTTATCGGGTCTGTGTAAAATGCATAACCAGACTAATGTAAATTCAATGTAAAAATATATGTTGTCCTGTAAAACGACAAAACTTACGAATGACACAAAGGGAAAATTTCTGCCAAAAGTGAAGATGGAAATTCCCTGACCTTTTCCATCCTTTTCAATTAAATATCTAAATATCCCATTTTTTCCACAAAAAAGAGAAGAAGATTCTTACATAGCATGCAGAATCTTCTTCTCTTTTTCATTGATCTTTATAAGTTATTTCAAAAATCCGAAATTGCTAACTATAGCAGCTTCCTTTGCCTTTCCATTGCAGACGTTAACAAAACTGATGATACGGACAACCAGTAAAATGATAAAACATACGGCTGCTGCAATCGGAACGACAACGGTCCAGCAGAGCACTACAGTAATCAGTCCCAGCAGAACTTCAGACACAAGGATCCTGATTCCCTCACGCACATGAAATCCGACATAAGGAGAATCCTTCGCCACAAGAAGTGCCACGATGGTTCCCAAAATTCCCAGAAGATATGGAAGCATTGCAAACAGTTTGTGATCTGCAATATCCTTTCCGTCAAATTCTGCGGAATGATCCTTTGGATCTACATAAGGCTGCCCGTACGGCATACCATTGTTCATCTGTGGATTGCCATAATACGCTCCGTTGTTTCCCTGTGGATTTCCGTAGCCGTATGGCGTCCCCTGCGGATTTCCCTGCTGTGGTCCTCCCTGCGAATTCTGATTTTCCTGTGTTCCTGTATGTAAGCTGGCTCCACATCTGGTGCAGAACGCACTGTCATCCGGCATTTCACTGCCGCACTTCGGACATATCATATAAAATTCCTCCTCTTCGTTTGAAATGAACTCTGCGAACATCTCCGCGCTTTTTATTTTATATAAGTTTATGTTGCAAGTCAATTTAGATTCTCTTAAGTTTTCCTTTTTTTCTTTCTTCATAAATTGTTTTTCAGAACAGGCACTACCACAATCTGATACCCCGGATGCTGCTTTCCCTATACCCCTGCCAAATCCTATAATTCCGTTGTAATCAGTTGTCCAAAGCTCACCAGCGGAGAAACGTACACGCTCCTTGCCGGTGATACCACCACAACAGTTACATTGGATTCCCTTGTAAAATCGGTAAAAAAATAAAGTGTGCGTTTACCGCACACTTTCGCGCCCTGCGGAGACACAGCATCATCTTTGACTCCGCAGGGCGCGCATCTTTGCAGGCTGACCTGCTTTAATTGCCAAGTTCCAGCATGGTATCAATACAGCGTTTTGCTTTTATACGCACTTCTCGTCCAACTTGATTTCCTCTCCGCCGGTGCCCTTTACACACTGGTATACATCTCCGAGTGTGGTCAGTTTCATATTGTGGCAGACACAGTCTCTTGATAATGGATAAAACTGCTTGTCCGGACATGCAAACTGCAGATGCTGCACGATACTGTTCTCGGTTCCGATAATGAATTCCTTTGCATCACTTTTCTTTGCATAATCCATGATTCCGGTTGTACTTCCCCGATAATCCGCCAGCCCGGAAACCTCCGGCAGACATTCCGGATGTACCAGAAGAAGTGCGTCCGGATGTGCCTTTCGTGCTTTTTCCACATCCCGTTTCGACATGCGGACATGCGTTGGACATCCCCCCCTGCAGCAGTTTGATATTTTTCTCCGGCACCTGATCAGCCACCCATTTTCCCAGATTGCAGTCCGGGATAAACAAAATATTTTTATTCTCTATATTCTTTACAATCTGAACTGCCGATGAGGAAGTTACACAGACATCACAAATCGTTTTTAACTCGGAAGTCGTATTAATATACGCTACCACGGTATAATCCGGATACATCTTTTTCACCCCGGAAATCAGTTCCACATCCATCTGCTCTGCCATCGGACATCCCGCATTGCTGTTGGATAACAATACCCTTTTCTGTGGGGACAGAATCTTGACCGTCTCTGCCATAAAACGGACTCCGCACATCAGCACAGTGCTCTGCGCTGCCTTGGCAGCCTGCACGCTCAGTCCATAGGAATCCCCTACATAATCAGCCACCTCCCAGATATCATGACTCTGATATGCATGTGCCAGAATACAGATATCCTTTTCTTTCTTCAGGCGGATGATCTCGTCCTGCAGTTCTCTTGTCGTTAACATAAAATACTCCTTTTCACGAAATACCCTTCTATACAGACATTTCTTGTTACATTCAACATATTACATAGAGTATACTCACATGCCCGTCAGGTGTCAAGACACAAAAGGATTAAAACCACGGAAGCCTGTGAAACGGGATGATAAGGATTTCCTTCGACTTCATGTCATCCGTTGTAATGTAGGTATGTTTCCAATATCGCGCATCCAGGGAAATTTCCCGGTTATCCCCCAACATGAAATAAGAGCCCTCCGGAACGGTAAAGGTTTTATCTTCTTTCTCCACAATCCGTTTCGACAGTGTCATCCAGATAAGCCGATTCATCCAGCGGTTCCCCATTGATGTATACTTTTCCTCCGACAAAAGAAACCGTCTCCCCCGGAAGTCCGATCACACGTTTGACCATGGTTTCATTTTCATCTTTCTGATAAAACATGACAATATCGCCGCGTTGTGGTTTTTCTTCCTCATATGCATGACGGTCTCCGATGAGCCAGTCATGAACCATCAGTGTCGGTTCCATACTCTCAGATGGCACCCGCCCGATCATCAAAAAACAACGGAATGTGATAATAATGGCAAGAAGAACTGCTATGTAAATCACCCACCCCACGATATCTTTTCGTTTTTGTTTTGTCTGTTCGTCCATAGATTCCTCCCTGTATGTTTTTCATTTGGAATTAATCATATCATACCAGAGGCAAAGATGTATAAATTTTTTTAAGATTGTAAGTAACGTGAAAAATTTATGCAATTACTGTAAATCTCTGTGGATATTTTCGGTTGTGAGAACCCCGGTGTTTATGTTAAGATGGGGGTGTCTGTTATAGAAAGGAGAAACAGATTTCGAAAAGTTAAAAAAACTTTAGCGCCATGTACCCTGTGATATGTACCACAAGGGTTAACGAGGATTCAGGTGATCGAAGATTCGGCGGATGCCTGAACGCAGGAATGGGGCTGCGCATACGAATCACAAACAGGATGGTAACATCCGAACAAAGGATTCGTACCCCGATGGAGCCAATTGCATGAGAATTTGCTTACGCGAAGCAATTGGCATAGGTGATAACACTTACGTGTTACCACATAATGCACAATGAAAAATATTCTGATGAACGAAAACAATATCGGGATCATAAAATTATATGAGAAAAAAGGAGATTTCAATTATGTGTGGAATTATTGGATTTACAGGTAAATTAAAAAGCCCAGGATGTCTTATTGACAGGACTTGCAAGCCTTGAGTACCGTGGATATGACAGTGCGGGAATTGCGTACTTTAAAGATACCGGAAAAATTTCACTTCGGAAAACTGTCGGAAAAGTAAAAGATCTTCGTGCAATCTGCGATGATGATAACAATTCTACGTGTGGAATCGGCCACACCCGCTGGGCAACCCATGGTGGCGTTACCAATGCCAATGCACACCCTCATAAGGTCGGACAGGTTGCATTGATCCACAATGGTATCATCGAGAACTATCATGATCTCGCCACCAAATATGATCTGACGGATGAACTGATTTCCGAGACGGATACCGAAGTTGCCGCCGCATTGATCAATAAACTCTACGAAGGAGATCCAAAAGAAGCTCTTCGCAAAAGCAGTAGCCGAAATTGAAGGTTCCTTTGCCTTCTGCGTTCTGTTCAAGGATCATCCGGGTGAAATTTATGCGGTAAGAAATGTCAGCCCTATGGTTGCAACATACTGTGATGACGGTGCTTTTATTGCATCTGACCTGACTGCTTTTATCGCATACAACAAGCGTTATTTCATCGTGCCGGAATATCATATTTTAACTATGACTGCGGACGGCATTACGTTAGAGGATTTAGACGGTCATTCCGTAGAACCGGAATATATGGAAGTAAACTGGGATGTTACCGCAGCCCAGAAAGATGGCTATCCGCATTTCATGATCAAAGAAATTCATGAACAGCCGGCTGCCATCACAAGAACCATTACCCCACGTATCAAAGATATGCTCCCGGATTTTTCGGAAGATGCCATTGCGGATTCCTTCTTTGAAAATGTAAGCGACATTACAATCGTTGCCTGTGGTACTGCAATGTACGCGGGAATGGTAGGAAAAACCATGATCCAGAACCGCCTGCATATTCCGGTTACCGTGGCAATCGCATCGGAGTTCCGCTATGAAGAACCGGTAATCAATGAAAAATCCATGGTGATCGTTGTATCCCAGTCCGGAGAAACCATTGATACTTTGGAAGCTCTTCGCCTTGCAAATAAATATACAAAAGAAAACACTGTCTATTGTAAATGTAAAAGGCTCCAGCATTGCACGTGAAAGCAGCTATGTATTATATATACACATGCCGGTCCGTCGAAGCAAGTACAAAAGCATACACCGTTCAGTACTTCTTTTTTACCTTTATTGCCATGAAACACTGTCAGGAAATTTTATTGGAACACTGCAGGAAATTCCAAATTACATCGAGGAAGTTCTTGCACAGGCTCCTGATATTGAACAGCTGACCAAACGCATGATCAATGCCAACAACGCGTTCTTTATCGGTCGTGGACTCGATTATACCCTTTGTATGGAAGGTGCTTTGAAATTAAAGGAAATTTCTTATATTCATGCCGAAGCCTATGCTGCCGGTGAATTAAAACACGGAACCATTGCCCTGGTCAGTGAAGGGGTTCCTGTCATTGCCGCTGCTACCCAGAAACATGTATACAGCAAAGTTATTTCCAATATCCGGGAAGTAAAAGCCCGTGGTGCTTATGTCATTCTTTTGTCCAAAGACAAAGAAATCACAGATCCTTCTATCTGTGATGTACACATCAATCTTCCGGATGTATCCGACGAATTTACGATTTTTGAATCTGTTGTAATTTTCCAGCTGATTGCATATTACACATCCGTTGGAAAAGGCTTAAATCCGGATCAGCCACGTAACCTGGCAAAATCTGTAACGGTAGAATAAAAAAACTGTCGCGCGAAAATTCGTGCGACAGTTTTTTTGACATAGAGCCTTTCTAAAACTTTTGAAGACAAAAAAAGAACCCCAGAAGCTCTCTAAAAGCCTCTGAGGTTGCCCCCTGCCAAGGATTCTCTCACCCATGTACCGGAATCCTTGTATCGTCGGCGCGACAGGATTTGAACCTGCGACCTCTGCGTCCCGAACGCAGCGCTCTACCAAGCTGAGCCACGCGCCGTTTCAACTGCCCAATTATAGTAACACATTCTCCGGTGTTTGTCTAGTGAATTTTTTAATTTATGGTACAATACAAAAAAAAACGAACGGAGAAGAACAATGAAACATACTGCTTTGATTACAGGTGCATCCCGTGGAATCGGTGCAGCCCTGGCATGTCGATTTGCCGCTGAAGGCTATCATCTGGCTCTTTGCTGCCATAACTCTTATGAAACGCTGCAGGCACTTGCCACAAAACTTGAAACAACCTGCTCCATACAGGTGCTTTGCTTCCGTGGTGATGTAGGAGACTATACTTTTTTTATCTGTGACATGGTGCAAAAAACACTGGATACCTTCGGCCAGATTGATGTGTTAATCAACAATGCCGGCATCTCTTATATCGGTCTGCTCACCGACATGGATATTACCGACTGGAACCGGATAGTTGCGACAAACCTCACATCCGTCTTTTCCACCTGCAGACAGGTCATCCCTTCCATGGTTCATGCCAAATCCGGACATATCATCAATATTTCTTCTGTATGGGGAAATGTCGGAGCTTCCTGCGAAGTTGCCTATTCTGCATGCAAAGGCGGGATCAATTCCCTTACACGCGCTTTGGGCAAAGAACTTGCCCCTAGCAATATCCAGGTAAATGCCATCGCCTGTGGGGTAATCGATACGGATATGAACCGTTGTTTCTCCGAGGAAGAACGCTCTGCACTCATCGAAGAAATTCCTGCCGGCCGTATGGGATCCCCGGAAGAAGTTGCTTCACTGGCATATTCTCTTGCCACAGCAAGCAGTTACCTGAATGGACAGATTCTCACCTTAGACGGCGGATGGATTTAATTTCTTATCTTTTTTGGAAATCTTTTTCCATTTATTTAAGAATTAAAACGCAATACGCGTTTTCTCTGTTTTTTATATCAACTTTCTATAAAATCATTTGTATGAAAACGAATGATAAAAAATAAATACAAAGATTTTGGTGACCGTCTGAGTCTGATTATGTATAAACAAAATATTTCCAATATCCAGCTGGCAAATGCAATGTTTGTTTCGCCGTCCACGATCAGCGGATACCGTACCGGCCGTCGTTCTCCGACCGTTGCGGATCTTGCAGCCATCGTGCAGATTCTGAATGTTTCTGCAGATTACCTCATCGGTACCAGTGAAATTACAAAAAGACCCGATACCACCGAAAAAAAGAGTTGAGCACGCCCTGTTTCCAGAGCGGTGCCCAACTCTTTTTTATAAATCATGTTCTGCCAGTAAAATTACCGTAGAACGTTCCGGAACACGCACACGTGTCTGATCTCCCTGTGTCTGGGCTTCAAAATCTGCCCCATCCTGGTATTCACAGAAAGTATTTACTACAAGTTTCCAATGATAAGACTCCGGCAACGAAGGCAGGCGCATCTCCAAAGGCTCCCAATACGCATTCATTCCGTAAAAGATCATATCATCATCCGTATCATCGGCATTTCTTCCCGCATACATGATTCCAATTAAATGTGTATTATAGTCCGTATAATTCCGGTTCGGCTCTCCGTTATGGATACTTACGGAAGGTAACCCGCAGACTGCCGGCTTTGTATCCCTTCGCAGAATCGGATGCTTTGCACGGAAATGGATCATAAAACGGGCAAAATCATGAATCTCCTGAAATTCTTCCAGTCTGTTCCAGTCCAGCCAGGAAATAATATTATCCTGGCAGTATGCGTTGTTATTTCCATACTGCGTATTACAAAATTCATCCCCTGCAAAAAACATAGCCGGTCCACGGCTGCATAACAACGCGGCAAATGCATTCTTCACGAGTCTGCGCCGCAACTACCATAACCACCGGATCATCCGTCTCACCTTCCACCCCGCAGTTCCAGCTCAGGCCGTTGTTATCCCCGTCCGTATTGTTCCATCCGTTTTTCTCATTATGCTTTTCATTATATGAATACAGATCATACAACGTGAACCCATCATGACAGGTCAGAAAATTGACGGATGCACTATATCCGCGGCTTGCCGGATCATACATGTCGGAGGATCCGGTGATACGTGTAATTGCACGCCCTGCGACGCCACTGTCGCCCTTTAAAAAGCTTCTCATATCATCACGGTATCTTCCGTTCCATTCGGCCCAGCGGTTCCAGGACGGAAAACTTCCAACCTGATACAAGCCACCCGCATCCCAGGCTTCTGCGATCAGCTTCATATCCCCCAGAATAGAGTCAAATGCAAGGGCTTCCAGAATCGGCGGATTCTCCATCGGTGCACCATTCTGATCTCTTCCCAGAATCGATGCCAGATCAAACCGGAATCCATCCACCCGGTACTCTACTGCCCAGTGCCGCAGACAGTCTGTGATAAACCGCCGTACCACCGGATGATTGCAGTTTAAGACATTGCCACAGCCGCTGAAATTGTAATAATATCCATCCGGTGTAAGCATATAATAAATATTGTTATCAATCCCCTTAAAGCAAAAACATGGACCGTTTTCATTTCCCTCTGCCGTATGGTTGAATACCACATCAAGAATGACTTCAATTCCATTTTCTTTCAGTTCGCGGATCAGACGCTTTAATTCATCACCCTCATGATTATGCTCCTGATGAAATGCATAACTTGTATTCGGGGCAAAAAGGAAACCGTATTATAGCCCCAGTAATTGTACAACTGCACGCCATCCACCACACGGGCACTTTCCATTTCATCAAATTCAAAAATCGGCATGAGTTCTACCGCATTGATTCCCAGATCTTTCAAATACGGAATTTTCTGTCGCAGACCTTCAAATGTTCCCCCACCTTTTACACCGGAGGACGCATCTTTGGTAAATCCCCTGACATGCATCTCATAGATCACCAGATCTTCAAATTTGTAATTCAGATTCCGATACCGCCCCCAGTCAAAATCACTTTTGCACCACACGGGCTTTATAGACAAAATCCTTTCCGCCTTCCGGTTTTTCTCCCCAGTTTCTCTGACCGGTAACAGCTTTCGCATATGGATCAAGAAGCGTATGTTTTCTGTTAAACAGTAACCCTCTCGCCTGATCGGCAGGGGACCGTCCATCTGATAGGCATACTCAAAATCCTCTGCTTTTAAGCCAAAAACAAGGATAGAATACGTATTTCCAATTTTATAACTTTCCGGAATGCGGATTCTTGCATACGGTTCCTGTGCCGCCGGCCGGAATAACAGCAGGACACAGCTCGTAGCTCCATGGGAGCTTACGGTAAAACTTACCCCTTCCTCTGTCTGATATGCACCATTCATCTGATAAAATCCCGGACGTACATCAAATCCACCGATATTATCGAGTGGATGAATGACTTCCCCGAGACTTTCCATTTCTTCGTCTATCGGCCAGCTTTTCTGTTTTGACGGATAATTCCAAAAACTTGCATTCATGTGCTGATTCCTCTTATCATTATTATTTACTTGCCACATAAAATTATATTATCCCCCTACTCTTCCCTGATGATTACCCTGCCATTTGCGTCAAATCCGATTTTACTGTACTTTTCCGAATACTCATTCATATGATCAATAATCGTCTGTTTTCTGTCGCCTTTTGCTATGGCAGGCTGAAAATTATTTCTTTCTGATGTGGAAGAAATGCTGCATGGTATCATATCGGCTGATATATCTGTCTGCAGTACCCCATCCACAAAGGTAAAGGTCTGTTCATAGATCGCCGTATCTTTGTCTTTTTTGGATTCCTGTTCCCCCCAAAGCAGAAATTTCCAAGACTGTAGCAGATCATTTTTCCGTTGTATAATTCCATTCCCTGCAATACATGAGGATGTGTACCGACCAGCAGATCTGCTCCCCAGTCAATCACCTGGTGTGCCAGCTTCTGCTGATAATCATTCGGATAATGATCCCCCTCTATCCCCCAGTGGCAACAGGCAATTACCAGATCCGCTCCTTCTTCCCGAAGTTCTGCAATCCCATCCCGGATATAATTGGCATGTTTTTCATCTGCAGACAACTGGCTTGCGGAGACAATTCCGATTTTGATACCATCCTTCGTGGTATAGGTATCCACATGATCATTGAATCCGAAGATAATCCCTGCTTTATTTAACACTTCTCTGGTATCATCAAGTCCCTGCTGCCCATAATCAAACGTATGATTATTTCCCAGACTTGCCCCCTCCACAGAACTGTCTGTCATAATACCAACATACTCCGGTTTTCCTTTTAAGTTCCACGTTTTTTCCACACGCTCGGTCGCATTTGACAACACACATTCCAGATTGACCAGTGTAAAATCATCCTGCTCAAAAAATACTTCTGACATTTTTTAAAAAAATAATCCTGCCCGTATTTATCATAGTATTCATGAAAGGAACCTGCATACCCATGCGTCTGTGTTGCCCCAAGCGTACAGTCACCTGTCGCCGTAATTTTTTTACTACGTCTGTATCACCGGTTCCTGCTGCGTTTCAGTTGCAGTCCCGGTTTCCGTTTCTTCCAGCGTACCCGGTTCTTCCGTCATCTGTGTCTCCGTGATTTCAGGAGAAGAACATCCCGTCAGCAAAAATCCTGCCATTAGGATTGGCAATATCCATTTTTTCATACGTTTTCAGACTCCTCTTTCACAAGAATATCCACCGTGTGACCGCTTGCACCCATAAGATCCATCCGTTCACAGGTTGCCAGATGATACTGTAAAAATGCATCAAACTCTTCTTCCGTCAGCGCATTTAAAAACGGACGCATATAATTTGCTGCACCGTCTGCCGCTATGATCTGCCGGCGCCTGACCTCTACCTGCCGGTCCAATGCTTCAATATCTTCCAGACGAACCATGGAATACAGAGGATTGGCTTTTTGAAGTACAGTGATAATCCTCTGTGAGCATTCCCTCCTTAAGCGCCTCCAGAATATGTTTTTCCTTAAACGCATACGTGATAACGGAAAATTCATTCATAATATACGCCACAAGAACCCTGCCTCCGGGTCTGGTCACCCTCACCGCCTCCCGCAGCGCAGCAAGCTTGTCCTTTTCTCCCAGATTATGCTTTTTACCAGTTCCACGGCCGTCACATCGTACCCTTCCTGTGCCAGCGGTACGCTGTATCGTCCGGTTCCCGCCCCGATATCAAGGATATGGATTTCCTCTTTTGCACGTTCTTTTACAATTTCGTCCAGACACTGATGGATATAATGCATGCTTGTCACAAATTCCACCCTGCCGTGCCGGCTGTCCAGACGCTTCTCTTCATTAAATTTATTATAATAGGCTTCTAAGTCTGTCATATTTTAATACTAACACATTTTCTTTAAAATTTCACTCACAATCGCTGATGCGACATCCGCTTTGCTCATTATTTCCAGTTCCCTGCAGTCATCTGCCGTAATCAGCGTCACCACATTGGTATCTGTACCAAATCCGGCTCCGGCTACCTTCAGGTTATTCGCCACAATCATATCTGCATTCTTTTTTGCAAGTTTTGCACGGGAATTCTCCAACATATGTTCCGTCTCCATGGAAAATCCACACAGAAACTGTCCCGGTTTTTGTGCGCGCCCAGATATGAAAGGATATCTTCCGTGCGTTCCATCGTAAGAGTGGCATCCCCGTCTTTTTTCTTGACTTTCTCATCGACCGGGTGATCCGGACGATAATCCGCCACAGCTGCCGCTTTGATAATAATATCCTGTTGCTCTGCTGTCTCCTTTACGGCTGCTGCCATATCCGCGGCAGATACAACCGGAACGACCTTTACAAACGGCGGCGGAGTGATTGCCACCGGTCCCGTGATCAGCGTCACTTCCGCGCCACGGCGCATGCAGTTTTCCGCAATTGCATAGCCCATTTTTCCGGTAGAGTGATTCGTAATATAACGCACCGGATCAATCTTCTCCTGTGTCGGTCCTGCTGTGACCATCACTTTCTTTCCAACCATGTCCTTTTCGCAGGCAAGATCTTTCATAATATAAGAAAACAGTGTTTCCGGCTCCGGCATCTTTCCGGCTCCGGTATCCCCGCAGGCAAGATAACCACTCGCCGGATCAATGATATGAAACCCATAATGCTCCAGCTTTTTTGATGTTATCCTGTACGATCGGATTTTCAAACATATTGGTATTCATGGCAGGGGAAACATACTTCGGGCATTTTGCCGCAAGAATCGTTGTTGTCAGCATATCATCTGCGATTCCGTTTGCCATCTTGCCGATCACATTGGCAGAAGCCGGCGCCACCATAAAAATATCTGCACGCTTTGCCAGTGCCACATGCTCGACATTGAACTGGAAATTCCGGTCAAATGTATCGACCAGACACTTGTTGCTTGTGAGCGTCTCAAACGTGATAGGATTAATAAAATTGGTTGCATTTTCCGTCATGATCACATGCACATCCGCATGCTGCTTGACGAGCGCACTTGCCAGATAGGCGATTTTATAGGCAGCGATACTTCCGGTCACACCGAGTACCACACATTTTCCTTTTAACATTGTCTCTTACTCCTTTGCAGAAAAAATCACATCTTCTGCTATTTTATCACACTTTTTCCCTAAAACAATTGAATTTTTGTCATCTGTTCCAGTATGGAATCTTTGACAGAATCGTTCAGATATGCTGGATTTAATTTTCTTTTTGCATATGCAAGGTAAGAACCATTTGTCTCTTCAATCAAAACTGCCGTAAAAAACCGCTCCCAGCTAAAATATGTTTTGCTTTCCACATATTCCCACGGCTTTTCCAGCACCTGATCTGCCCATTTGCTTTTTACTACTTTTTGCCTTTAATATCAGCCATTCAAATGACTCCGGCAAATAAAGCACCACTTGATCTTTTCCACCAATCAACTGCATCACTCTGTCAATTTCAGAACCAAATGCCGCGCCGTCTGCAATTACAAGTATGCGTTCATTTTTATGCATTTTAAATAATGGAAAACATTTGACTTTCCATTCATTGTCTCACATTTCAATTGCTGTTGCCTACATACAGAATTAAAAAACTGATAACCGGAATTACTGTCTTCCGTTATTACAACCTCTGGTTTGATATCCTTCTCTAAAGTCTGTGCTCCATATATTCTGTAAAACTCATGATAACACGGTTTTAATGTTCCGTATTTTCCTGAAGTACGAATTCCATAGATTTCCTCCACGCTATACGGCAAAGAAGGCAAGGATTCCCTGGAAATAATGACATAATAATTATCTGTTTTTCTGAATAGTATCTGCGAATTCTACTGTCTTGATAAATTCGTTTCCCTCATCAATAAATACAATACTATCCTGCATTGCTGATAACTGTTCTTTCCACAGTGAGCCTTCGAGCACATAACATTTTTTGTCACACGTCAGTTCCACAGGGGTCCGGATGGATTGTTTACGTATTCCCGAATCATATCTACCAATGTGGTTTTTCCAGTTGCGCTGTCTCCCCGGATGACCGTCAGATTTCTTCGAATTTCAAAATCATATTTTAAGCGCTTTGTTGATACAATAATTCTATGTTTTCCCTTCATTAAACAAATTCTCCTGCAATCGACACCAGTTCTTCCATTGAATGGACAATCTCACCCGTATTCAAAATACGAATGACAAAAGGATCTTTTCCAAAATTCATTAAATGCCGCAGATTAATTGTACGGTCTTCGGATTCTGCTATTTTTAATAACCATTTTGCACAATTATCCCCACAGGTTGATGCATTAAAAATTTTATCCTTATCAAATTTTACAAGGATTAATGTCTTTACTCCCCGGATAAACCTGTCGGTGGAATTTTTCCCAAAACAGGACTGTCAATTACGCCACTATCCAGCACCGTTGATTGATCCACATCCTGAATCATTTCTTTTACAAACGGATCTATAATCCAACTGTCCTCATAATCATACTTAAAATACGCTGCCGTGTTATACACAGACTCCTGCATGTCGCCGTAATAAATATACCTTTTTCTATTTTAGCATATCCTTGTTCCATACACTATCGCTTTTTACCAAAAGGACAGCAAAAAAGGCAGCCTGTGTTTCATTCCGGCTGCCTTTTTAAAACATATTATTTCTGGATTGGTTTTAATTTATTTAGTACCATGCCAAGTGCTGCTACAATGATTGCAGCCACAATCGCTTCAATGACTCCGTTAAAGCTGATGACACCACCGATGATTCCAAGCACGGCTCCTGCATCGACACTCAGGGCTTTTGCATATGCATCTTTGTATAACACAAAAATTCCGCCCATAACCAGTATCGTATTGACCATTGCGCCTGTTACACCCGCATAGACAAATGCACAGACTGCGCCGGATTTCAGTACCGTATACACTTCCAGTGTCATAAAAACAAACCATCCAACCAGTGCACTTACTGCATACAATGCGATATCTGACAATGGCTTCTTGTCAAATACATGAAGCAGAAACGCACGTGCACCAAGAAACAGGAACACACCGATCAGAATATTAAACACACTTGCCCAGAGAATTTTGTGCCGGGAAGAAAGTGCTTTCTTTACTCCGATATATACAAAATATGGCAGGATTCCTACAAGAATACGCGGTACAAAACAGATAAATGCACTCTTTACGATTCCGCTGGTGCCTACCATGCTGGCCGCCAGCACCGGGGAAAATACAAATGCCGAAAGGGATGTCGGCATAACCGTATTCTTGATAAAGCTGGTCAGACCAAAGATAAATCCTAAAAATCCGCCCTTCTTCGGTCCACAGAATAACGCTCCTAAAATAACAGGGATGTGGATGATGGTCGCATTGATCACCACAAGTGGGATGTAGCCCAGCGGTGTAAACGCCATAATGATAATGATTGCTGCAAACAGAGCGGTCAGTACCAGCTCCGCGGTCTTATTGTTTCGCATTGGTTCCTCCTGTTCCAGATGAAAGCGGATGTTATGTTTTCCGTCTCTCTCTTTTTTCTTTTGCGAATAAAATAAACATCAACTTTATCAGTTTACACCTTGCTCCTCTTATGGTCAAGTCACATCACGCCATCGGTTTTTCCAAAATCTGAATCACCGTATTTCCTTTCATTTTCAGGAAAAACGGCATTCCCGGTTTTGCATCCGTATAAGTTTCCATATATTTTTCAAAAATCATTTTATCTTTTGTTACTACACGAATATCGGCATCTGTTCCCCCAAATTCTCTTGTCCAATCCAAAAAAGGAGTACTCCGTCTGATCTGTCAATGTTACATCCTCTGTTTTTTTCATCCTTATTGTATATATAATATCCGTCAGGCATATCGTCATCCGTGTGTTTGTAACTTGCCAGTCGATCACTGTCCCCGGAACTGATATACTCCACGGGATCGATGACCAGTGTATTTCCATTGATTTCTTTTATATAAGCGCAGAGTTCTGTTGTATCCTCCTTCATGCTGTCTGCAGTTTCTGTCTCCTCAGCTTTTTCTGTAACTGTCTGTTTCCACATCCTCCAAGTCCTGAAATGCACGCACACATCATAAGTAAAATCCATCTCTTTTTCATCATTTTCCCTCTCCTTTACCAGATCCAGTGTTTATATATTTTTTCAATTTCTTCTTTTTGGATTGTATCTCCAGCCAGCACATATACGCTGTTTCCATATTCCCCATATGCCCAAAATGTCTCATCCGTATACCGATATAGAAAAACAGTCATTCCGTTTATTCTGATTTGTTCCACAGAATTATAATTTGTGTCAAAAATCATTTTCTCATTTGTCACAATTGTTTGCTGGAAAATCAAATGCTTTTTGTCATTTCCATATTCCAAAACGGATGTGGTATCCGTAATTTTTTCTTCGTTCAGCCGATAGTTGTCTGGAAGATACTGCGGTTTTAAAATAGCATCGGAAATCTTCTCTTCGTCCGATTCATAAGAGTAAATACTGATGTTACCATCCAGCACCATTTTTATCGTATGAAAAAACCGTACCCGGTAAGCCTCCACACTCATCGTGACGGTGAGTGCTCCCACAAAGCATCACAACCGCTGCTGCCGCAATTTTCTGTGTGATTTTCTTCAACTGTTTTTCGGCATACATATACTTTTCTTTCTGTATCAGCCGCTTCATACGCTTTCTGAATTTATCTGAAAAAACGTAATCTTTTTGCGTGCACACTTCCAGTTGCCGTACCATTGCTGCATCAACGATCGGCATTTTTTCATAAAGCCATTCGTCCGTTACTTTCATTCGGTATCTCCCTTCTTGATTTTTTCCAGTTCTTTTTCAATTAGCCGTTTTCCTCTGGCAATCCGCTGCCGTATCGTCCCCTCCCGAAGTCCGCATATTCTTGCAATCTCCCGGTTTTCCAGATGTGCGGAATATTTTAACAGAAATATATCTCTGTATTTTGGTGGAAGATTTTTTAAAATATCTAACACTCCATGTTCTTCCTCCGGTGCCATATAAGTAAGCTGCCCGGTTTCTTCTGGAAGTTCATCCATATAGATTTCCCTGCTTTGTAACCGGTTTCTTCTGCGGTAAAGATCAATGGCTGCATGTTTTGTAATCGTAATCAGATAACGTTTCGTGGCAGTCTCCTCCGGCTGTCCGACGTTTTCCATATGTTTTGCCACCCGTACAAATGCTTCCTGCACGGCATCTTCTGCCAACTGGTAATCATGCAGAATATCCGCCGCCACTTTCAACATCAGATAACGATAGTTTTCGTACAGGATCACAAATTTTCGTTTTTCTTCGGGTGTGTCCACCATCATCAGTAAAATCACGCGCGTTCCTCACTTTTGTTTTATCTCTGCTAACTATAACGAACCTGTCGGTTCCATTGTTACATATTTTCAGACAAAAATAAAAGACATCCGGATTCCTTCCATTTGTCCATTGAAAAAGTATCGCTGTAGCGATATCCTCGATTTTACCGCCAATACCCGCGATCTAGACATTGATGTCGTAAAATTTGCGCGTGTCTTAGGCTGTAAAACAGAAGACTCGTTACAAATATAGTAAAAACCGCCGCGGAAATCCGCGGCGGTCTCTTTTCACACTTATATAAAATGAAATTATTTGCACATCTCAGCCTTTAAAACAACTCATGCATCAATCAAATAAAGAATATTCTTTTTCTGCCCCCACATTTGATACTACACATAACAATGCCCCATAATTTGGAGTAACATTTTTGTTAATGGCAAGAAAACACGTTTCGCCTTCACCTATATAATACACATCGCTTACGCTGTAATATTCTGCGGTCTCCACCCCCATCGGTTCTGTTTTCGGATTCCAGCTTTCTTTTTTATCTAATTGATTCTTTTGTTGTTTTGTTTTCAAATCATACTGCAACTGTTTTTCATTATCACTTAGCTGGATATACCGTCCATCCTTCGATACATGAATAAATGTTGCATCATCTCCCTGTAATCCCTTAAAATGATTTTTTTTCAAAATCAACATAATCCGTCAGGTCTGAAGAGGAAAGATCATAAACATACACCCCCATATTGTCATAAACAACTAATTGTCCCTTTCCGACATAACCAATTTTAGGCATTGTATCATCAAAATTTAAAGTTGATTTGTAACTTGCCAGCCTTGCAAGTTCTTTCGAATCAACATTATTCAAACCAATTTTTTTTATAAAGAAAACTTCCAAATAATACTACTAATAACAATCCACTGGCAACAACTATATATATTGTTTTTTGGCAGCTATATTCTTTCCCAATATTTTTAATCCGCATCTTCAATGTACTCCTTTCGCAAATAAAAGGTCGCATAGCTGATACATATTTTAATCTACCTTTATCACATAACCGAAGTAATGTTCTGGCATAAAATTTTCTTTCCTCCATTGATGTATTTTGTAATGTCTGTTCATCACAGGCCATTTCTATATCTTTATTTACTCCAAAATAAATTAACCAACATAAGGGATTATACCAATTTAAAGCAAGAGCTATATAATACAACATCATCAATAGATAATCTTTGCGTTTTATATGGGTCTTTTCATGCTGTAACACTATCTGCCGTTGCTCTGGACTCAAATCAAATGGCAAAAATATTTTTGGTTTAACTAAGCCGATAACACAAGCCATGCTTTCTTTCCACTCATAGATTTCATCCTGTGAAGATATCTTCTTTGCATTCTTTGTTCTTCTACAAACAGCAATCCTCTGTATAATATAATATACAGCAAAAACCAAAAGACCTATATACCACAATATCATAAGAATATTTATATTCTTCTTTTTTCCCATGTATGGTTTCGATGTATTTTCATCTTTTGGAAATATTTGCAAAGAATTATCACTTTTCATTTCCTGTGCAGAAAGATTTTCATTCTTTTCAACAAATGTTTCCGAATACAAAATGCCATATTCCGTATATATAGATACCGGAAACAATAAACGTATCAAAAGTATCACCCACAACATTATTTTTATGTAATTAGACTGTTTTCTTAATAAAAATCTTATAAATAAAAATATTATAATAACTATTATTGTTCCACTCAAAGAACCACTATAAAATTTGAAAAAATCATTCATGTAGTTCCTCCTTATATTCGTCTATTACTTTCTCCAATTGTTGAATATCTTCTCTTGTCAGATTTCTTTCTTTGATAAACGAAAGGACAAATTGCGGTAATGAATTTGAAAAATATTCCTTTATAACTTCTTTTCTCTGACCATTTTCATAATCTTCTCTTGATTTTAATACAGTAATAACTGCCTTATCTGAATTACAAACCATTTTTTTATCAACTAATTTTTTCAAATTAGTATAGGTTGTTGACTTTTTCCAATTAAACCGCTCTAAACATTCTTTAACAAGTTTATTTGAAGGAATTTGACCCTTCTCCCAAATTACTTCCATCAATTTTAATTCTGCTTTTGTCAAATAAGTTTTCATTTCTATCACCGTATTTATTACTTTACCTATTTATTTTTGATCTAAACTACTTAGACCACTTTTAGTCTAAGTCATTTAAACCTGTTTGTCAAGTATTTCCTTACACAAAAAAACCGCCGCGGAAATCCGCGGCGGTTTCTTTTCACATCTTTATGTAAGATGAAATTATTTATTCTTCATTTCAGCCTTTAAAGCTTCTGTCAGAGCTGGAACGATCTTGTTCAGATCTCCAACGATACCGTAATCAGCTACGGAGAAGATTGGAGCATCCTCATCCTTGTTGATTGCGATGATCAGGTCAGACTCTTCCATACCTGCAACGTGCTGGATTGCTCCGGAAATACCGATTGCAAAGTAGATCTGTGGACGAACAGTCTTACCTGTCTGTCCTACCTGATAATCCTGTGCTAACCAGCCGTTTTCTACAGCGGCACGGGAACAGCTTACCATTCCGCCAAATACATCAGCAAGATCCTGAAGGATCTTGAAGTTCTCTTTGCTTCCAACTCCACGACCACCGGATACAAGAACCTTTGCATCCATGATGTTCTCTACATTTCCAACTGCCTTAACAACGTTAAGAATCTCAACGTAACGGTTGTTCTTCTCAAGTGTAGGATTGAACTCGATTACTTCTGCCTTGCGTCCAGCCTCTTTTGGAAGCTTCTGCATAACACCAGGACGAACGGTAGCCATCTGAGGACGGTTGTCCGGGCAGGCGATGGTTGCGATTGTGTTTCCACCGAATGCAGGACGGGTCATCAGTAACTGGTTGTGCTTCTGCTCGTCTTCCTTACCAGGAACTGCGTTGATTGGGAAATCACCGATCTCAAGCTTTGTACAGTCAGCGGTAAGTCCAGTTGCAACTCTTGCAGATACGGTAGGACCAAGGTCACGACCGATTGCTGTTGCACCAACTAACATAATCTCTGGCTTGTACTCATTGATGACTGCTGCAAGAGCCTGTGCATATGGCTCTGTACGGTATGTCTCAAGCTCAGGGTTGTCCACTACGATAACCTTGTCTGCGCCATACTCGCCTAACTCATCTGTTAAGCCCTTTACGTTTGATCCAAGAAGGACTGCTGTTACGTCTGTTCCTAAATCTTTTGCAAGCTCCTTTGCCTTTCCGATTAACTCAAATGCGATAGAGCTAAGTTCATTGTCTACCTGCTGTGCAAAGATAAATACGCCCTTATATTCTTCTAAACCCATGTTATTCACCACTTTTCTCTATAATCTTAGATAATATGTTTCTCTTTGAATTTTCCGATTAAGTATGCAACGGACTCTGCAGGATCCAGATTTACTTTCTCTCCTGCACCCTTCGGTACCTTATCAGATGCCTTAGCGATCTTGGTAGGTGATCCCTTTAATCCAAGGTCAGAATCATCAACATCCTTTAAGTCTGCACGTCCCCATACGGTAACTTCTTTGTCACACGCATCGAAAATTCCACCCGGAGTCATATATCTTGGCTCGTTTAACTCAGAAAGAGCAGTGATCAGGCAAGGCATTTTAGCCTTAACTTCATGATATCTGTCCTCATACTGACGCTTAACGATTACGGAATCTCCCTCAACCTTGATATCCTCAGCATAAGAGATTACCGGAAGTCCAAGATGCTCAGCGATCTGTGGTCCTACCTGAGCGGTATCACCATCGATCGCCTGACGTCCGGTGATGATCAGATCGTAATCCAGATTACGAAGTGCACCGGCGATTGTTGTGGAAGTAGCCCATGTATCAGCTCCACCTAATACTCTGTCGGTAACAAGAATAGCATCGTCAGCTCCCATAGCCATAGCCTCACGAAGAACCTCGTCTGCCTTCGGAAGTCCCATGGTAAGAACGGTAACCTTTGCACCGTTCTGATCCTTAAATCTAAGTGCTGCCTCAAGACCAGCTTTGTCATCCGGGTTCATGATGGTAAGCATTGCAGCTCTATCGAGTGTTCCGTCTGCGTTGAACTTTACGCCGCCCTTTGTATCCGGTACCTGTTTAATACATACTACGATATTCATGTATTATTTATCTCCTTTTCTTCAATCTTTGTGATACAACTGTACGATTATCTTAATAATGACCCAGAAATAACCATACGCTGAACTTCGGAAGTTCCTTCGTAGATCTCTGTGATCTTGGCATCGCGCATCATACGCTCTACGTCGTACTCACGGATATATCCGTATCCACCGAATAACTGGACAACTTCTGTTGTAACAGCCATAGCGGTCTCTGCTGCGAATAATTTAGCCTTGGCAGCTTCTACAGAATAAACCTTCTGTGTAGCCTTAGCCATGGCAGCTTTGTATACAAGAAGCTGTGCAGCCTCAATTCTTGCAGCCATGTCAGCCAGCTTGAACTGTGTATTCTGCTGCTGGGCAATCGTACGGCCGAACTGCTTTCTCTCCTTGGTGTACTCGATACAACGATCCAAAGCACCTTCTGCAATACCAAGTGCCTGAGCAGCGATACCGATACGTCCACCATCGAGTGTGTGCATTGCGATTGGGAAACCTCTTCCTTCCTGACCGAGTAATGCATCCTTTGGAATTCTGCAGTCCTCGAAGATCAGCTCGTATGTAGAAGATCCACGGATACCCATCTTCTTTTCCTTTGTACCGAAGGAGAATCCAGGAGCACCCTTCTCTACGATAAATGCGGAGAAGTTTTTCTTCTTTTTCTTCCTCTCTTGTCCTCGGTAATGCTTGTGATTGCGATTACGATGTAAACATCTGCAACCTTACCGTTTGTGATGAAACACTTAGATCCGTTTAAAACCCACTCATCACCATCTAATACAGCCTTTGTCTGGCAGCCCTGTGCGTCTGTACCAGCGCCTGGCTCAGTAAGACCAAAAGCACCGAGCTTCTCGCCCTTTGCAAGCGGTACTACATATTTCTTCTTCTGCTCTTCGGTACCGAATGTCATGATTGGATCGATACAAAGGGAAGTATGTGCAGATACGATAACACCGGTAGTTGCACAAACTTTGGATAACTCCTCAACACATGTAACGTATGTCAGAGGATCACATCCCTGTCCGCCGTACTCCTTTGGAACCGGAATTCCCATGAATCCGTATTTTGCCATCTTTGCAACAGTCTCAGCCGGGAACTGTTCTGTCTCATCTGTCTCCTGTGCAAGAGGTTTTACTTCTGTCTCAGCGAAATCTCTGAAAAGACCGCGAGCCATCTCATGTTTCTTGTCTAAAGTAAAATCCATGATTTTAACACTCCTTAATTATGATTTATTTTTATTTATACTTTTCTACTGTGCGTCTACAGGTGTCTTTGTGCGGTCTGCATTGTAGATGTAGAATCCCTTACCAGACTTAGCACCAAGGTTACCACCACGAACCATCTTGCGGATGAGTGGGCATGCACGGTACTTGCTGTCGCCTGTTTCTTTATAGAGAACATCCATGATAGCAAGGCAGATATCCAGACCAATGAAATCTCCTAACTCAAGCGGTCCCATCGGATGGTTTGCACCGAGTTTCATTGCTGCATCGATGCCTGCGATATCAGATACACCTTCCATCTTAATGAAAGCTGCTTCGTTGATCATTGGGATTAAGATACGGTTTACAACGAAACCAGCAGCCTCATTTACCTGTACCGGAGTCTTGCCGATCTCTACAGAGATCTTCTTGATTGCTTCAACAGTCTCAGCAGGAGTATTTACACCAGCGATAACTTCTATTAACTTCATACGGTCTGCCGGGTTGAAGAAATGCATACCGATCATTGGACGGGTAAGTCCGTTTCCGATCTCTGTGATAGAAAGGGAAGAAGTATTGGAAGCGAAGATACACTCTGGCTTGGCAATCTTGTCTAACTCAGCAAATGTAGTCTTCTTTACATTCATATCCTCGAAAGCAGCCTCAACGATCAGGTCGCAGTCTTTGCAAAGGTCTTCTTTTAAGCCTGGAGTGATCTTGGCAAGAATGCCATCAACCTTCTCCTGTGTCATTTTCTCTTTTGCAACAAGTCTTGCATATCCTTTTGCAATCTTGTCTTTTCCGCCTTCAGCCCACTCCTGCTTGATATCGCAGAGTGCTACTTCATATCCGTCAACCTGTGCGAATGCCTTAGCGATTCCCTGGCCCATTGTACCAGCACCGATAACTCCAACCTTCATTTTAGTTCCTCCTAAATAATAAATATATTCACATTTCAAGGGGATGCAGCGCACCCCCTCTATGTATCTTATCTGGCAAAAAAATTAGTATTTCTCAACGATTGTAGAACATCCCATTCCACCACCGATGCAAAGTGTAGCAAGACCTCTGTTAGATCCACGCTTCTGCATCTCATGAAGCAGTGTAACAAGGATACGGCATCCAGAAGCTCCTACCGGATGTCCAAGTGCGATTGCACCACCGTTTACGTTTACCTTGCTCATATCGAACTTTAAGTCTCTTGCAACTGCGATAGACTGGGCAGCAAATGCCTCGTTAGCCTCGATCAGATCGAAATCATCGATAGAAAGACCGGTCTTTGCAAGAACTTTCTTTGTAGAAGCAACAGGATACCAACACCCATGATCTCCGGCTCAACTCCGCCAAGAGCTCCAGCTACCCATGTAGCCATTGGTGTAACACCAAGCTCTTTTGCCTTCTCTTCGCTCATAACAACGATTGCTGCAGCACCATCGTTGATTCCGGAAAGCGTTACCAGCTGTAACAAGTCCACCCTCTTTTTACCAGAGCAGCAGCGTAACTTGGAAAGAGACTCAGCAGTTGTTCCAGGACGAGGCCCTCATCCTTTACGAAATCAACCATTTCCTTCTTAACCTTTACAGGTACCGGAACGATCTCATCATCAAACTTGCCGGCTGCGATAGCTGCCTCGCACTTCTGCTGGCTGTTTGCAGAGAACTCATCGAGTTCTTCTCTTGTAAGACCATACTTCTCACATACGTTCTCAGCTGTGATCATCATGTGATAGTGGTTGAATGCATCTGTTAATGCATCGTTAACCATTGTATCGATAATTGTTGCATTGTTCATTCTGTATCCGAAACGAGCCTTTGTCATAGCGTAAGGAGCCATAGACATGTTCTCCATACCACCGGCTACAACGATATCAGCCTCACCAGCCATGATCATTGTTGCAGCATCGTTTACACACTTAAGACCGGATCCACAAACAACGTTGATTGTGATTGCCGGAACTTCGATCGGTAAACCAGCCTTGATGGAAGCCTGACGAGCTACGTTCTGTCCCTGAGCTGCCTGGATTACACAACCCATCTTAACTTCGTCAACCATCTCCGGCTTAACACCTGCTCTGTTTAAAGCTTCTTTAATTACAATTGCACCTAAATCTGCTGCTGGAGTATTGCTTAATGCTCCACCCATCTTGCCGATTGCGGTACGACAAGCACCTGCTAATACAACTTTCTTTGCCATTCTTCGTTCTCCTTTAAATCAAACTCGCACCCAATGATGCTGTTAATTTTTTAACAATGTCTATAATACCACATTTTCCGCACAAAATCAATGAAAACCTACGTTGTTCATAAAAAATTCTTCATTTATTGCAACCGGCTCTGTTTCATGGTATATTTATGGTATATTTCAAGCAATACTGAGGGGAATCCAAACGGGGGATCATGTGATATGAAATTTGTAAGAACAGAAGACTTAAAGGCAGGCATGCGTCTTGCCAAACCAATTTACAATAAAAAGGTGTGCTGCTTTATGAGCGCAATTCCGCACTCACCGCGCCGGGAATTGCCAGTGCAAAAAATTTCGGTCTGATCGGTGTCTACATTCTCGAGCCGGCCGAACCGCTTCCTCCGCTTTCCCGTGAAGATCTGGAGTTTGAGCAGTTACAGACGGTATACATTTTCCGTCTCCGGGAAGTGTTAAACTGCATTACCGAGCGCAGAAAACTCGAAAAATACCCGGTATTTCTGGAAGATATCCTTTCCCACTACGGGTCTTTAAAACACCGTGTGAATTTTAACCAGAATCTGCGCAGCAGTGATGATTTCATGTACAAGCATGCGATCAGCACCGCAATACTTGTAACCATGATGGGCGCCCATCTGAGACTACCGAAGGAAAAACTCCGTATACTGACCACGGCTGCCCTTCTTTATGACAATGGATACCGGAATGTTCCGCGGAATATTCTGGAAAAAAGGAATGAACGACCTGTCCTCATCCGATCAGGATGTCATCCAGCTTTCTCTGGAAAAAGGACTCGTTCCGCTTTCCATGTACCGGAATGATTTTGACTTTTTTCCACGCGCACTGGCTCTGATGCAGACCTATGTATATGAAGACCACCTGGAAAAACTCGCAACCGCTCCGGATCAGGAATTACAGGAAATGGCATCCATTCTGCGCATCGCCGACTGGTTTGACCAGATGACTGCGATGAACAGCGGCCATGAACCGATGTCAGAAATTGCCGCCATGCAGTATTTCAAAAAATACCCAAAGAAGTTTCTTCCGGTGCTTGTCACAGCACTTGCAGAGTGTATTCATATTGTTCCAAAGGCCGCCAGTGTTGATCTTTCCACAGGTGATAAAGGCATTGTCCTTATAGAAAACACCCGTGATTTTATGCGTCCGGTTGTCCTGCGCCTTTCTGACAATCAGATCTACGACCTGAGTGACAAAAACGTTTATCAGGAAATGCAGGTGACCGACATCATGAAAACCATGGATAACCGTGTTGCCATGGATGAAGAAACCCTAAAGCAATTTGTACCGGATGAAAAACTCCGACAATTAACGCAGGAATTCCGTAGAAAACTTGCTGCCGGGAAAAAATAGCATAACCGTAATCACCTTCCCCATGATTTATTCATGGGGATTTTTTATTTTCCACTTGACGTGTTTCCTCTATTCTGTTATATTTACTTCATCAGACGTAGTACATCTATCGTAGCAACGACAGACGAAATACGACAGATAAAGTAAGGAGGAATGCATATGGCAATCAGCAGTGATGTTATCCGTGGTTACAATGACACCATGATTCTTTATCTTCTGCTGGATCAGCCATCCTATGGTTATGAAATCTCCAGACAGATCAAAACGCTCTCCCATGAAAAATATATTATCAAGGAGACCACGCTCTATTCTGCGTTTACACGTATGGAGAAAAATGGCTATATCACATCTTTTCAGGATCAGAACACTGCAACCGGCAAACGCCGTACCTACTACCAGATCACTGGCAAAGGGCGTGCTTACTATCAGGAAAAATGTGAGGAATGGCTGCTTACGCAGGAAGTTGTAGAACAGTTTATCAGGAAATGGGAAACGGAAAATGGAAGCTATTAGAAATTATCTGGAAACTATGTTTTTAAATCTTCCAAACACGCCAGAAGTATACAAAGCCAAAAACGAGCTCTGGCAGATGATGGAAGACAAATACACCGAGTTAAAAAAATGAGGGAAAATCGGAAAATGAAGCGGTTGGCACCGTCATCGCGGAATTTGGAAATCTCGACGAACTTGCAGAAGATCTTGGGATCAAACAGTTTGTTCACCAGCCGCGACAGGAGCAGACTCCCAATGCTGTATCGCTCTCTATGGAAGATGTCAGACAGTTTCTGCGGGAACATTCCCGTCATTCCTACTTTGTGGCACTAAGCGTATTTTTGTTTATCCTTTCTGCCTGCTGTCCGATCTTTTTCGGGGCTGCTGCAGATACTTCGCTGCGCAGCAGTGATGTACTTGATGCATCCGGTATTATTCTGATGTTTGTTTTCATAGCCATCGGTGTGGGCATGCTTGTCTATTCGAATGTATGCATGGGACACTGGAAACACTTAGAGGAAGGAAATTTCGTTACTGATTTTGCCACCACAGACTACATCCATCACGAAATGGAACATTATAAAAGCACACATGCGCTCCTGCTGACCATAGGTATCATGCTGTGCATCTTAAGTGTTGTCCCACCGATCCTTTTAGATGCGGCATCCAGTTTTGCGGCAGATACACTTGAGGACTGTTCCGCCGGGTTTGTATTAATCTTTGTTGCCATCGGCGTTTTCCTGATTGTAATCAGTTCCATGCGCATGGGCGGATATCGCACACTGCTGCATCTGAACAACCAGAACACCATTGGCGGAAACTACGTTCCATGTCCGTCTACTGGCCAACCATCACCTGCCTTTACCTGATCTGGAGTTTTCTTTCGTTCGACTGGTGGATTACCTGGATTGTCTGGCCGATTGCTGCGATTGTAGAATCCCTGATCAAAAACATCAGTAAAAACTAATGGGAGGAGAACTGTCATGAAACGAAATGTTTATTTAATCCTTATTACCGTCATTACGATTCTCTGTATCATTGCAGGAACCGGCTACCATCTGGTGCGTTTTGGTCTCTCCGTGGCAGAAGGACTGCCGTTTTTCAGCGAATTTATAGAGGCCATCTCTGACTGGGATGATGATGATGACGATAGTGATGACAATGATGATAGCGATAATGGTATATCCACATCCGTAGATGCCAGCCAAAAAAAATCTGGATGCCTTCTCATCCATACCGGGGATATCAGCTTAACCTACTGATTCCAAAAAGAGCGGGAACACCTGACGGTGCCCGCTCTTTCTTTTTCATTATCTTTTATTTTAATGTAAGAAACAGATTTGCTTTCTTGAGTGCCGGACGAAGTGCCATGTAGATAATTACTGCAACAACGGCAGAAATGATGGCATTGACAGAAGTCGTTGTAATATTCCATACCAGTGCCACTTCTGCAGCCGGTTTTCCCATCAGCACACGCTTGTAAAAATATCCGAACAGTGGATCAAATACCACATTAAATCCAAGTCCGCAGACCGTGGCAATAATTGTCCACTTTAATACATGCTTATTGTCATTTGATGTAGAGATATGACCCATCTTGTGTGCAATCAGTCCTGTGATCAGACCGATACAAAATTTCAAAATAAATGTCTTTGGCGCATACACAATATAAACCGGATCCAGCAGATCTCCAATCGTCATACCAATTGCTCCGCCGATTCCGCCATACACACCGCCGAGAAGCAGTGCACCAAGTACACATACCGCATTACCCAGATGGAAGGATGTTGCATCTCCCCCCGGAAGTGTTACCTTGATCTGTAAAAATGTAAATACCACATAAGATAATGCTGCCATAAGCGCAGTCAATGTCAATTTGTAAATATTTTCGTGTTTCATAACCAATTCCTCTTTTTCTGTAAAATCTAACGATATTTTACAGCAGAATGGTTATATGTAAATATCCAGTTTTATATATTTTTATAGGGCCAGGCAATCCTGTCTGACCCCATCGCTCTTAATTTCCACACTCAATGGAAATTTCATTAAAGGTTCCAAGAATATCATCGACTTCCATTGCCTGTTTTTCCGCTCCGGATTTATCAATGATTGCATGCCCCTGATGCATCATGAGAAGACGATCACCGTATTCCACAGCGTAGCGGAGGTTGTGAGTAACCATAATCGTGGTAACCTTCTTCTCTTTTACAATTTTTCCTGTAAGCTGCATAACGATCTCTGCCGTCTTCGGATCAAGAGCAGCCGTATGTTCGTCCAGAATCAAAAATTCGATCGGCTTCATGGTCGCCATAAGAAGTGCCAGTGTCTGCCGCTGTCCACCGGAAAGTGCCCCGACCTTTGTATGCATCTTGTCTTCCAGTCCCAACCCAACACTTGCAAGAAGTTCACGATACGCATCCATTCTCGCATGGTTGGTTCCTCTTCCGAGACCATAAGCCTTTCCCTTGTTGTCCGCAATTGCAAGATTCTCCAGAATTGTCATGGACGGACAGGTTCCTTGGACGGGTCCTGAAATACACGACCGATTCTGCGGTGACGGATATAATCTTTCTGACGGGAAATATCCACTCCATTCACCAGGATCTTTCCGGCATCCACCGGTATGCTGCCGCAAATGATGTTCAGCATGGATGTCTTTCCGGAACCATTGCTTCCGACAACGGAAACAAACTGGCCATCCTCAATTTTCAGGTTAAAATCTTCAAACAGGCAGATCTCGTTGATCGTACCCGGATTATACATTTTGTGAATATGCTGTAATTCCAACATCTATGCCACCTTCTTTCTCTTTTTGCGATCCATGCCGAGAACTAAAATCACAAGAAACAGTACCGCTGTAATCATCTTCAAATCGGAGGATGGCATTCCCAGTTTGATGGCAATTGCCACACATGCTTTATAAATGATCGAACCAATAATTACGCTTGTTGTCACACGAATGAAAGAAACTTTTTTCAACAGGCTGATACCGATGATCACGCTTGCCAGACCGATGACCATCGTTCCGGTTCCCATAGAGATGTCAAAATATCTCTGCTGCTGTGCAAAAATACATCCGCTCAATGTTACCAGTCCGTTGGCAATCGCAAGGCCGATGATTTTAATAATGCCTTTGTCCACACCCATCGAAGTGACGATGGTCTCATTATCTCCGACTGCCCGCAGCAGATATCCGGATTTGGTGCTCATATACCAGTCCAGTAAAAACTTCATAATCAGCGTAATCACCAGAATGATAATCGTATTTGCAAATGGTGCAAGCGATCCCGTAAAGATCTTTTTTACCAGCGCATTGTCAAACAGTGTTGTCATGTTATAAATCGGCACATTGGCCCTGCCCGCAATACGGAGATTTACCGTATAAAGAGCTGTCATCATAATAATTCCGGACAACAGATCCCGTACCTTTAATTTTACATGAATCAGTCCGGTCAGTGTTCCTGCTGCCACGCCTGCCAGAAATGAAATCAGAAGCGTCAGTATCGGATTTACTCCCTTCGTGATCAGTACCGCGGAGATTGCAGCTCCAAGCGGAAAACTTCCGTCAACCGTCAGATCCGGAAAATCCAGAATCGTATACGTAATATAAATGCCGAGTGCCATGATCGCATAGATCATACCCTGTTCCAGTACGCTTAATACCAATGTCATGTGATACCCCTTATCTTTCCCAAATATGATTATTTTACGGTAATCTCATCAAAAGTCTGAGCCGCATCCTTGACATAAGATGCATCCAGCTTCATTCCGATCTTATCGGCTGCTGCTGTGTTTACATATAATTCTGCTTTGGAAGCTGTAATATACGGAGTCTCCGAAGCTTTCTCCTCACCCTTTAAAATCTTTGCTGCCATCTTTCCGGTCTCGATTCCAAGCTGATAGTAATCAATTCCCATGGAAGCAACACATCCGGATTTTACCTGCTCAATCTCACTTCCGAATACCGGAATCTTTGCATTATTTGCCTTGTCAAGAACGGTCTGCAGAGCATTTACCACGGTGTTATCTGTCAGGTTGCACAGGCAGTCTACTTTGCTTACCAGATCTGTTGCCGCCATGTCTATATCTGCAGAAGTGTTGATTCCGGTATCCACGATCTCGAAATCATATTTTCCGGCAAGTTCCTGGTATTCTTTTACGGTACTGCAGGAATTTGTCTCGCTCGTTGTGTAAAGAATACCAATCTTCTTTGCATCCGGCAGCATGGCACGGATCATTTTTAACTGTTCTTCCACCGGAAGCACATCGGAAGAACCGGTAACATTTCCTACGCAGGAACCGTCTTCATTGGCAAGTTTTGCAGCAACCGGATCCGATACGGCTGTGTAAACTACCGGAATATCTGCATTCATGGCAGAGTTGTAAGCACTCTGTGCACACGGTGTTGCAATTGCACAGATCAGATCCTCTTTTGCGGATACGAAACTGTCTGCGATCGTGCTTGCCGTACCGGTATCGGTCTGCGCGTTCTGATAATCAACCGTCAGATTTTTTCCTTCCTCAATCCCTTCTTCTTTTAACCCCTCTAAAAAGCCTTCCCTGCAATTGTCCAATGATCCATGTTCTGCGAACTGGGAAATTCCAATCTTATAACCGTCCTCTGCTGAGGACGCATTTTTCTGGGTGTTTGTATTTCCCACATTACTGTTTCCACATCCTGCCATAAGTCCCATGGTGCATACTGCTGTCAAAATCACTGCTAATACTTTCTTTTTCATAATAATCTCTCCTTTTCCTTTTTCCCGATGAATAAAAAAAACCGTCTCAGGATAAAATCCTGAGACGGTAATAAAGCCTTTTGCTCTCTTATCGCGGTACCACTCAAATTGACAATGAATTGTCCACTCTGTCACATACATCCATATGTGCCGAATTGATAACGGGTTCGGTTCCCGGCGACACCTACTAAATGCAATCTGCTTCTTTTTTCAGGCCGCCCTCAAAAAGTCCATTCAGCAAATCCTTTCATGCTGCATCACACCACCTGCAGCTCTCTGTGATGTCCAGATAAGCTTACTTCTCTTTCTCATCGGTTTTCTCTTATTGTTATACTTTAATCCTTTTTGCTCGGTTTGTCAAGTTCTACCGCCAAATTCCCCTGCGCTTCCGGATCGTATCATACATATCGTGTTCCATTGCCATTACTTTTTTTCCACAGGAACACTTTTAAAAACCGGCATCTTCATTTTAAACCGTATCCAGAAGAAAGAATACACACCCAATGCAAGAAATACGGCTCCGGACAAAAGCAGAATCGCATTGCGTTCTGTCGGATCTGTCGAAATATTACAGATCATAAACACCGTACCTGCAATTCCGACAAGCGGCAGCACCGGTCCAAACGGAACTTTGAAACTTCTTGGTGCTTTCGGAAGACGGTGCCGCAGTACCAGCACATCAATATGTGCAAAAATATAAGACACCATCCAGAAAACCGATCCAACCAGAATAAAAAAGGAAATTGCATCCGATGAATCACTGCTGATAAATGCAAATACAAGAATCAGAATACTGATGAACCACACACCGACAAACGGCACATTGTTTTTGTTCAGTTTTTTAAAGCAGCGCGGCATCATATTCATTTTTGCCATTCCCTGACAGATACTTGCCAGCCCGTTGATCGCAGAGTTCTGGGAACTAATCAGTGCCAGCGCCGCCACAAAAGCCATCCATATTTTTCCGACATTTCCCAGAAGATTTTCCCCGTACAGCAGATGCGGAGCTGCAGAATCTGCCAGCTTGTCCCATGGGGTATAATTGTGAAATCCAAACACCAGAACCGACTGCACGATACAGATCAATCCCAGCCCGAGAAACATACCGAGCGGTACATTACGCCTGGCATTTTTGACATCCTTCGAAATCGGAATCACATATTCTGCACCAATAAACAGCCAGAATGCAACTGCGGTCATGGAAACAATCGTTTTCCAGTCTGCGGAAAGAACCATCGGCTGACTCACCTTTTTTTCCTGTGCCAAGTCCCAGCATGCCGATGACACCCATAATCACCATTGATCCGACCATCAGATATGCCACTGCATCCTGAATCTTTGCAAACATATCCACACCCTTTAAATTGGCAATCAGAAGAATGACCGTCACCAGAACGGTATAGGAAAAGTTTGGAATCGGCAGATGAAAAATTTCTCCCATGGCATATGCAAAAATTGAGGCTTCCACACGGAAGACAATACATTGCAGAACAGATACCCTCCCACCATGGAAATCATCGTCGGAAACGGTCCCAGACAGGCAAGCGTATACTGTGCCAGTCCCCGGTCGTATTCGGCATCAGGGCATTGAGTTCCGACAGGGATGCAATGGTTGTCATGTTAAACAGACAGGCAATTACCATGGCAAAAATAAAGGTCACGCCTATCGTCCCTGCGCCCTGTCCGAGTGAAACCAGACAACTCGTTGCAATGACAAGTCCTACAGAAACAGAAATAACACTTTTGAGTCCTAACTTCTTTTCTTCCATAAACAGACCCCCATCCCCTACAACGCTTTTTCGCCCTCATCACCGGTGCGGACGCGGATGACATTATCCAGTTTATAGATAAAGATCTTTCCGTCTCCGATGTGACCGGTATACAGCTGTTCCTTGATGATCTCTACGATGGAATTCACACGCTCCGTTTCCACAACAATATTGATCTGCTGTTTTGGAAGCAGTTCCATCTCTTCAAGCTCATCCACTTCATACTCTCTGGTTCCTTTTTCCACACCGCATCCAAGTACCTGCATCACGGTCATTCCCCGCACACCGGCTTTGCTGAGTGCTGCTTTTAAGCTGGAAAATTTTGACATGCCTGTAATTACTTCAATTCTTGACAAACTCATGGTCTTTCCTCCTTGGTATAATGCTCTTTACAATTCCAGTTCCGGAATCTTTGTTCCTGTAATGAGCCGCTCATAACCCTGTGGGGTAATCCCGGCATACTGTTTAAAATCTTTGATCATATGTGCTTCGTCATAATAGCCGCACTGCTGCGCCAGTGCATCCAGCCGGATCCTCTCCGACATTTTATTTATGACATGCAGCAGCTTCTGAAACCGGACAAACCGTTCAAAATTCTTTGGCGAAATTCCATGCACCTGCTGAAAAACACGCCGGATATAACATTCCGAATATCCGGTTTCCTCTGCCAGCTGCCGGATACAAATGCATCCATCGGTATCATAAATTCTCTCCCTGAGATAATTTTCCAGCTTTTGTATGCCATCCGCCAGTTCTTTTCCACGCAGTTTTGCATATTCCGTCGTAAATACATTGACACGCTCCGAAATATTTTTACTCCCGGCAAGTTTTTCGGTCAGGTGATCTCCAAACAGATTGCCATCAATCTCGAGATCTTTGTTAACCAGATCCCGGATGGAAAGTTCTTCCGGCAGAATACAGCTTCCCGGCTGAAAACGGACCCCAAAAAATATTAACGTCCGTCCTCAAACTCCCAGCCTTTTGCGGCAAGAACCGTTCCGCCAATATACGTCTTAACATCCTGCTCTCCGATTCCAAACAACAGGTCCACACTGCCATCCGGCACCGCTTTCATCTCTACCTTTGAATTTTTCTTTTTGGAAAATTCATAAAAGTGGGAGATTCCGGATTTCATTTCTTTTTTTTACCTCATAATCATCTGTATCCAGCACCAGATATGGCTGCATTGGCATGACGTTTTCATTTTCTTTCGCCCCTTGTACTTAAACCTCTGCCAGGCCGCCCGGCAAAAAGTACTTAAAAAGGCGTACCTTTTATGCCATATCCGGCTGATCCCATAAAGGCAGTTCCACGCCGATACCTTCTTTAATGCATTGCGGTATACGGTACCGCCCCAGGCAATGTCCTCAACAGGCATACCGCCTACCGAGTATACAATGATCTCATCATCGCTCTCCCGTCCCGGATGCTTTTTATTAATGATATCGGCAATATCTACAATATCTTCCCGCTGAATCCGTCCTTCGTGCAGATAATCCGTAAACTTGGAACCTATGATCTGTACCATCTCATAACTCGGATACGGAAATTCCTCTGCCCAGGCTTCATACAGTTTATAGTTATCCACCACTTTCTTGCAGCGGTTGATCAGAAAATCATCATCAAACCGTGCAGCCGATGGCAGACAGATGAGTGCACCTTTTTTGACCCAGTCTTCTGCGATATATGGGAAATCGATTTCTTTTACCGGTGCGGTGGAAGTAACACAGATGATGTCACTGTCTTTTTTACGGCCTCTTCCATCGAATCACATACGATGACCTGCTGAATCTGCGGACATTCCTTCTTTACGAACTCTTCAAATGCATGCAGGGAACGCTGTCCTCTTCCTTTCACTTTTACCGTAGTAATCTTCGGGCAGACGCTTAAAAAAAGCCAGCAGACAGCTTCTTCCCATAACACCCGGTCCGATAATGGTAACCGTTTTCGGAATCTTTTCTTGCCAGATATTTTGCCCCGACTCCCGGAATTGCTCCGGTACGGTAACAGCTGACAAGATTTGCAGACATCAGTGCCAGTGGCGCCCCCCGGTATCTTTATCGTTCAACATCATCATCAGAATGGAACGCGGCAGACCGGAAGCTTTATTCTCACAGTTACTTCCATACCACTTCATTCCGGCCATCTGGTATTTTCCTCCAAGATATGCCGGCATCGCCATAAACCGGCGGTCGTCTGCATTTTTCGGCATTCCCTCAAACTGCGGATCATCTGGAAAAATGACCTGTGCACCGTGGGAATTATGGTTGACTCCGGCCATCACATAATCGCCTTTGTTCAATGTAACCAGCAGATCTTCCATTGCCTCCACACACTGATCCATGTTCTTTACTCCGGCCTTGATCATATCCGGTTCACTCAAATATAAAAATTTAATCCTGGTATCCATATGCATTTCCTCCTTATGTTTTTCAGAGGTATGGAATATCAAAGCAAATAAACAAAAAAGACGCCATAGTATCACCTACTATAGCGCCTTTGCTACTTATTCGTGCTTATAATATACCATACTATCTTTTTGATTGCTACTCCTGTATTCTTTTTTATACAACAATCCTGCTATCTTAGATCACTGCCTGAAACCGGTCATACCGCAGTTCATGCAGATCCAGTGTGGTTTCTTTTCCCATGGCCAGTTCGGATAACAGTTTTCCGACAATCGGTGAAATTCCAAATCCGTGTCCGGTAAAAGCACAGGCTAACAGCAGTCCCGGCACTTCTTTAACCGGTCCGAGTACCGGTACTCCGTCCGCACACAGATCTTCATATCCGGCCCAGGTACGGACGATCTTTGCATTGGCAAGTTTTGGAATGTATTTCATAATTCCCCGGCAGATGCACGGAGCAGTGATACTTGAAGTAATCATATGTCCATTGTCACGGTTTTCTGCCTCAAATCCGGAAGCACCTCCGAATACAAAAGATCCATGATTCGTCTGATGGCCGTAGAAATCCGCATCTGCGGTACCAAGCATCTGTGGAAACATCTTTGGCTCAGCCTCCGTAACCAGTGCCCGATCAGCTCTTTGCGCATCGGGATGTCAATGCCGACACTCGCTGCAATCGAACGGCTTTCGTATCCGGATGCCAGTACAATGGTTTCTCCTTCATACACATTTTCTGCGGTTATCACACGTCTGGCTTTTCCTTTGATCTTCTGGATCTCGAGCACATCCTCACCTGTGATAAACTCTGCGCCAAGCTCTCTGGCTCTCTTGTAAAAACCGAGGGTTGCAACGAGCGGATTGGCATGTCCGTCGGTCGGGCACCAGCTGGCAACCGTAATCTCATCGCTTAAGTATGGGTTGATCTCACGCACTTCTTTTCCATCGATCATCCGCACATCCAGTCCCAGTGCAACGGCACGGTCCGTCAGTCCCTGTAAGATTTCTTTATGCTTTGCTGTCTTTCCGAGACGAAGGTTTCCTTCTTTATGGTATTCCACATCCACACCGAGTTCTTCGGACAGTGTCGGCCACATGTGTTCCACGGCATACATGGCAAGCGGAAGTTCTCTTGGATCACGTCCGGACTGTCTTACACCGCCTCCGTTTCTTGAGGAACCACCGTTTCCGATATAATCGCTTTTTTCGAGTACGATCACGGAAACCCCTTCTTTTGCCAGATAATAAGCTGTTGCGCATCCGATGATTCCACCACCGATAATTACTACTTCCGCATTATTCTTCATCTTCCTCGCCCTCCTTTGCCTCTGCCGCAAACACGCGCATCTCGATCGGACGCATCGGTGCCCGGGATGTTGCCGGTTCCAGTTCTGCCGGGGATACGTTCCGTTCTCTTGCCACGATTCCTTTGACCAGCTTTGCACAGGTCTGCCCCTGACAGAGTCCCATGCCGGTTCTTAAATACCGGCGGATCTCCGTCAGTGTGAACATTCCATCGTGCACCGCTTTGCGAATTTCCCCTTTGGTTACTTCCTCGCACCGGCAGATGATCATATCGTCATCCGGTCCCGGTACGAAAGGTCATCGATATCTCTTGATCTATCATTAATCTCATGCATAATTTTTTCCTCCTCTGTGAATCAGGCTTCTGCCTTACGATAAAATCTGGCCTTCATTGCCATATCTGCCGGCACCTTAATCGTCAGCAGATTCGTATGGTCAAATGCCTTCGATGTCCTGACGGATACCACTTCCGCCTCACAGATTTTTTCACCGCTCCGGCTCATTCCGTATCTTCTCCCTTTTCCGGAAGTGGAAGGAATTCATATGGAAGCGTCACGGTTGCAAATCCCGGCTCATACGTTTCATCGACTAAGAAGATTGCCTGTCCGGAGCAGGATGCCACGCACATACCGCATCCGATGCAATCCACATCCGGATCTACCACCGGAAGGGAGGTAATATTTTCTCCAATCCTGATGCAATGCTTCGGGCATGCATCCTGACATGGGTTACACGGAATATTCTGTGTACATTCCATAACCGGATGAACCCCGACTTTGTGTGTCACGCCCGGGAAGCGTTCGATTTCATCATCTGCAACATATCCTTTTTTTCAGAAGATTCATGGAAATATCGATTCCTTCTTCTGTCTTTTCGATGAGTTTTCCACGATTCTTTGGAGCAAACATGCCCTGGCGCAGTCCGTCAAGTGCATCCTCGTCCCTCGATCATGGCAGAGCTGGCTTCCTCGATCCCTGATACATCGCCTGCTACGAAAATGCCCTTAATTGAGGTTTCGCCATATTCATCACAGATCGGAACCTGTCCGCCACGCTTTGGATTGTCTTCCATCTCGCAGCCCGCCATCTTCAACAGCTGCGACATAGGAGAAAGTCCGACTGCCAGGCAGATCGTATCCACATCGAAATGCTTTTCGGTTCCCGGAATGAACTGGAAGTGGTCATCCACTTCTGCAATCGTAACACCAGTCACATACTCCTCGCCCTCTGCTTTTACAATAGTATGGGAAAGATAAAACGGAACACCGGTTCGTGCAACCTTTGCTGCATGGACTCCGTACCCACCGACACGGGGTGCTGCATCAACCAGTGCAACCACATCACAGCCGCACTGCATCAGCTGGAAGGATACGACCAGACCGACATTTCCGGAACCAAGCATCAGAATTTTGTTTCCCGGTTTTACCCCGTGCAGATTCATCATCGTCTGTGCGGCTCCTGCGCCGATGACTCCCGGAAGATTCCAGCCCTCAAAGGTAACCATATTTTCAGCGGCTCCTGTAGCAATGATTATGGAATCTCCTTTGTAGTGATGAACCTCATCTTTGATCCTTACCACAATTTCTTTATCCAGATACATGCCGATAACGGTTGCATTCAGCACAACTTTCACACCGGCATCCGCTGCTTCCTGCAACAGCTGCTGTCCGATCACAAAACCTCTGACTTTTGCCTTATGTTCCTTTGATCCAAAGAATTTATGGATCTGCTTAAACAGCTGTCCACCCGGCTTCTCATTTTCATCAAATACTACAACTTTCAGTCCCCGCTTTGCTGCCTCAACTGCTGCAGACAATCCGGATGGACCGGCTCCTACGATAATCAGATCATAACGCTTCATATTACTCACTCCCCTCTACTGTTCTTCAAACGGTTTATCCGATACGCCGTACTGTGTCTGGACTTTCATGCCCTCTGCAAGCGGTGTCATGCAGGTGCGGACATTTGGTTTTCCATCCACGACCATCACGCAGTCGGTGCATCTTCCGATCGCACAGAAGATTCCTCTCGGTTTGTGTTCCTTTTTGGTATAACGGTGAACCATCACGCCTGCGGCTTTTAATGCTGCGGCAATCGGTTCTCCCTCGTATCCCTGTAATTCTTTGCCGTCATAGGTGAATGTAACCAGTTTCCCTTTCTGCTGTTCTCCAAGGATTGGATGTTCTGAAATTCTGCTGCTCATATAACTCCTTCCTTTCTATGTGTAATCATGTATGGTTTCCGTGAAAATCAAAAAGACACCTATGATTTCTCATAGACGCCTTTGTCTAATGCGGTGCCCCGTAAGGGGTATCGCCTTCGTACATCGCTTCCGCGTGAGCGGAACTCTCATGCGATGTGCTCCTTATTACGGTGCCCCGTATGGGGTATCGCCTGCGGTACATCTCCGATGTATCGCCCTCCATTATGTTTTTTCCAAGAACCAATTACTTTTCTTAACTTGTCCTTATCATACCCTCTCTCCCAACACATGTATTGTAAAAAAAACGATACAACAAAAAGAAGCTGTGCATTCATGCAACAGCTTCCTTCTTTGTTTTCATCTCCGACAAATTATCCTTCAATCACTTTTTGATTGCTGCAAACAGCTCATCGTACGTCTCGTATGCAGGAATATCCGGATACTCAGCCTTGATCGCATCGGTACTCTTAAATAAGAACCCAGCCTTGCTTGCCTGGATCATGCCAAGGTCGTTATGGCTGTCACCGCTTGCGATGGTGTCATAGCCGATGGACTGCAGGGCTTTGACAGTTGTGTATTTGGATTTTTCACAGCGCATCTTGAAGTCTGTGATCTCACCGTTGTCTGCAACTTCAAGAGTGTTGCAGAAGATTGTCGGATAGCCGAGTTTTTTCATCAGAGGTCCTGCGAACTGTGTGAATGTATCGCTGATGATGATCACCTGTGTCATGCTGCGCAGTTCATCTAAAAATTCCTTTGCGCCCGGAATCGGATCGATCTTTGCGATGGTCTCCTGAATCTCTTTGAGTCCAAGACCGTGCTCCTTTAAAATTCCGATACGGTATTTCATAAGCTTATCATAATCCGGCTCATCTCTTGTTGTTCTTTTTAATTCCGGGATACCGGTCTCTTCTGCAAATGCGATCCAGATTTCAGGTACCAGTACACCCTCAAGGTCTAAACAAACAATTTCCATTTTTTCTTCCTCCATGTGAAAATAAATATACTACTATTCCGATTTAGTTCCATTGTAATGAATTCGGCAGTCCCTGTCTAGTACCAAAAGGAGATTCCTATTGATTGATAAAAACAAGAGACCACAAATTATTTCTGTGATCCCTTGTTTGTCTATCTTTCCAACTGCTCATACCAGTCTTGTGGAAACCCTATATGTTTTAACGATATGTCATCCTCATATTCTTCTATTACAGCCCTTAATTCTGTCATAACCTTGCTATTCCATTCTTTCTTATCGGGATACAATCGTTTAAGAACTAATATCTGGGAAAATAATTTTCTATTTTGTGGTGCTACAGATTCCTTTGGCATTTTAGGTAATGCCGTAAATGACCAATAATATAACCTTGAATAATGAGCACATCTATTTCTTAAGTCAGTAATACAACGTAACCAGCTTTTTAAACACGCTACTGATGTATCATATAATTCTTTTGCTAAATATTTCTGATCGCCCGATTGTAAATCCGCATAAAAATAAGACAGCATCCCCATCGAAAAAGAATTCGATAATTACCCATATCGGAAATTTTCCATCATATTTTTTCCTTATGATGCTTAACAACTAAACTGTTTTTATTTTCCTCTATGCAAACATTCAGTAGTTTTCTAAATTTATCATGATTGTGTTTTTTATTATAAATACTCTTATCCATGTACCCCAAAGATCCATAGACATGTCCACAGTAATAAGCAAGTTGTGTTCTTAAATGTAATTCAATTCTCTCTATGCAATTAAACAGTACTCCTCGTAATTTACTATCAAACTTATAAATTCGTTGAATTCTATTAAAACTTATATCTGCAAAATATGTTCCATTCTTTTTTCTAAACGGAAGAAAATAAGCAGATAAACGATAATAGTTTGCCTGCTTTAAAAAACTGATACATTCCGTATCATTATTCACTATAAAGCCTTTTCCTTTGATAAGTTCCACTTGCTGTTCATAGGTTTTCGGCTGTTTTATAATTTGATAATCATGCCCTGCTTTACTATGATTTTCCCGTACACCATCGCTTATATCCACTATTATTTCTCCCAAAATAAAAATGTCTCCCCATGGGACACATCACTTACGTGAGAGGTGTGGGGAGTCCTGTTGATATTATAATATGCTATTTCTATAAAAAATCGCAACCATTTTTTAATTTATTTTTTCTGTCTAAATACAATCGGTACTCTTCACTTCTGTTGTGCCATAAACCGCCGGTAAAAGAACACCCCGACCAGCGTGGTGATGACTTCCGTCACCGGAAATGTAAACCAGAAATCATTCAGTCCCAGACGGGAAAATAAATACCCGAGCGGCACAAACAGCACAACGGTCGGCCCTTACAACGGTCAGAAGTGAACTTTTCACGGCTGCTCCAACTGCCTGAAAGAACACCGGGAAAATCAGGGAAGTAACCATCGGGATAAAACTGATTCCCACAAAATGAAACCCAACGGTTCCAATCGCAATCACCTGTGGATCACTCGTAAATACACGGAGCATCTGTCCGGGAATCAGATTAAAAACCAGCGTTCCGATAAACATCAGCCCCATTCCTCCCACAAGTGAAGTGGACAGTGTTTTCTTACAGCGATCCATCCGTCCCGATGCATAATTATAACTGATCACCGGCACAATACAGGTCTGCAGTGCCCCCAGCGGAATAAAGAAAAATGACTGCCACTTGTAATAAAGTCCCAGTGCCGTAACTGCCTGATCGGAAAAGGTTGCAAGAATCAGATTCAATCCGAGAATATAAAAGGTATATGCCGACTGCATAAGGATATTCGGAATTCCAAGTTTATAAATAAAACAGATATCCCGCGGATACATCGAAAGCGGTGGAGACTTGCGAAACCCTTTTTTCATTACAATAAGAGCCGCTACAATCTGTCCCACAACAGTTGCGATGGCAGCTCCGGCAATCCCAAGTTTCGGAAGCCCGAACAGTCCAAAAATAAATAACGGGTCCAGCGCGATATTAACCAGTGCCCCCACGATCTGTGCGATCATCGGTGTCTTCATGTCCCCATTTGCCTGTAAAATCTTTTGTCCAGATACTTTCAGTAAACAATCCGATGCTGAATACGCAGACGATCCGGCCGTATACAATCACATCCTTTATGACTTCCGCGGAATCCGTAGACATCCTTGCATATGCCGGCATAAAAAAGAAACAGACTGCCGCAAAAAGCACCCACAATGCCAGCGTAAGCGGTGTTCCGATCCCGCCATATTCATTTGCTTTTTTCTCATCATGCACACCAAGATAATGTGCCATTGCCGTATTGATCCCGACTCCCGTTCCTACAGCAATGGCAATCATAAGAAGCTGCAATGGATAAATAATGGAAAGTGCCGTCAGTCCACTCTCCGAATATTTTCCGACAAATAAACTGTCTACAATGTTATAAAGTGCCTGGATCAGCTGGGCGAGCATGACCGGAGGTGCAATTTTAAGCAGAATTCTGCTGATTTTTTCCGTTCGAAATAATTGCTGTTTGTGGTTTCCATAAAATAATCCCCTGTGAAAATTCCTATTTCCACAGGGGATTTTACGCCCGAAAATCATACAAGTCAATCTGTTTTTCCCATCCATTTACACCAACCTGGGATGCTTTTTCTTTTCTAAAATTTTTAAATGATAAGCATACACCCGTGCTTCATATGCCTGCAGCATTTCTTCTTTCTGTTTGGAATAATTTCCGATCAAAAAGCTGCATCTGCAGGAATCTGCTCCGTTACTTCTGCCGGAATGGAAACTTCTTTTTCCGTAAAATTACAAAAGCACCATCAGCCGCTGCGTCCCGAGCATTCTGGTATAGATAAATAATCTTGCTCATCCTCCGGTGCTAACAGTTTGTAATCCCCATAAACGATAATCTCGTTCTCATGACGCAGGCGAATCAGTTTTTTGTAGTACGAAAAGACAGAATCCGGATCGCTGATCTCCTGTTTTGCATTGACCTTTGGATAATTACTGTTTACCTTAATCCACGGAGTTCCTGTGGTAAAACCAGCATTTGCACTGTCATCCCACTGCATCGGCGTGCGCGCATTGTCGCGGCTGATCCGCTTTAAATATCCCATCATTTCTTCATGAGATACCCCACAGGTTTCTGTCAGTTCTTTGTAAGCATTCAGGCTTTCAATATCCCGGTAATCCTCTAACTGATCAAAATAAGCATTACACATGCCAAGTTCTTCCCCCTGATAAACATATGGCGTTCCCTGCATCATATGCAGACAGGTTCCCAGCATTTTTGCTGAAATTTCCCGATACTGTTCACTGTCATTTCCAAACCAGGAAACCGAGCGCGGCTGATCATGATTGGATAAAAACAAACTGTTCCAGGCTTTCCCTTCCAGTCCGGTCTGCCATCTGGATAAAATCTTCTTCCATACCGGAAGCGGCATCTTATGGCTGTCCCATTTACCGTAATGGTTGTCTGCCTCCGGTCATCTCCTCCGGTATGTTCGAACTGGAAAACCATGTTCAGTTCGCTGCCATCTGCATTTGCATATTTTTTTGCCTCTTCCAGCGTCACTCCGGATGCCTCGCCCACTGTGATCAGATCATAATGGGAAAGCACTTTCCGGTTCATTTCTTTTAAATACTCATGCACATGCGGACCGTTCGCACAACCACTGTCTGCGTATCCGGTTTCTCCCGGAATTCCATCCGGCAGTCCTTCCGGTTTGGAAATCAGGCTGATCACGTCCATCCGGAAACCGTCAATGCCTTTTTCACACCACCAGTTCATCATCTCAAATACCCGGTCCCGCACTTTTGGATTGTCCCAGTTGAGATCCGGCTGTTTTTTCGAAAACAGATGCAGGAAATACATATCCGTCTGTGGATCATATTTCCATGCCGAACCACTGAAACAGGACACCCCAGTTATTCGGCTCTTTTCCGTCTTTTTCCTTTTCTCCAGATATAAAAAATCGCGGTATGGATTATCCACGCTCTTTCTGCTTTCCACAAACCATGCATGCTCATCGGATGTATGATTGACAACCAGATCCATCATAATCTTAATTCCCAGCTCATGCGCCCGTGCAAGCATCCGGTCATAATCTTCCATGGTTCCGAATTCTTCCATGATCGCCTGATAATCGCTGATGTCGTATCCATTGTCATCGTTCGGTGACTGATAAACCGGGGACAGCCAGATCACATCAATTCCAAGTTCTTTGAGGTACTCTAATTTTTCTGTAATACCATTGAGATCCCCGATGCCGTCTCCATTTGAATCCATAAAACTCCGCGGATAAATCTGATATACAACCGCTTCTTTCCACCATGCCTTATTCAATACCGTATCCTCCTTTGCCTCTCTCATATTTGAATACCTGCATTATACGGCATTTTCGCAGAATTATCTTTCACATTACTGCGCAAAAATAAAAACAATTCTGCCCTCATTTCCTGCTTAAATTATTTTTTGTTTCCTCCAGCTGCTCGGTGAATGCTTCATTCATCCGGATAATCGGTTTGCGAAGTACAAGTCCGACAAAAAGTGCAATCACCAGAAAGATGCCAAGTTTTGCCAGATCTATCCAGTAATCGTTCCCATAACAGCCCTCCAACCGCTTCCCGCAGGGCTGCCATACTGTGCGTAAACGGCAGAAGCGGATACACAGCCCGGAAAAATTTCGAGCACATTTCAATCGGGAAAGTTCCACCAGTTCCCGCAACCTGCATAACAAGTAAAACCACACTGCCTGCTTTTCCGATATCTCCAAATGAAACCGTCAGCGTATAACTGATCGTGACATAGACTATACTTGAAAACCAGCACCCAAATAAAAACAGGAACGTATGCGCACACTGAATCCCAAGATAATACAGATCTCCCAGTGCAATCAGCGTACTCTGCAACAGACCAAGGATCAGAAATATGATCCAGCGTCCAAGATAAATTTCATGAATTTTGACCTTTTTCAGTCCCATCTTTTTTATGCTTTCCTCGGAAACGGTCACTTTTAACATTGCAACCAGCACGATTCCGCCGATCCAGATAGAAAGTGTCGAATAAAACGGTGCCATGGAAGAACCATAATTATCAATCGGATAAATTTTCTTCGTATTCAGTTCCACTGGTGCCGACAGGAAGGCACTGACTCCGGACTTATCATCATAGATCATATGTTCCAGATCCGCATAATCCCCGTTGTCTTTTTGCTTTCGTGAGCTTATCCGTAATCTTTTTTTAATTTATTTGCAGATTTGCGTAAAAGTTTACCGGAATCATCCAGACAGGTCTGTATTTCTGACAGATCCGATCCTGCGGTGTCCGTTAACGTGTAAACACCCTTTGCACTTGCATTGATCTGTTTCGTCAGACCTGTAAGATCTGCAGAGGTATCTTTGACCGAATCTGCAAGTTTCTGCAAAGTTCCTTTTACATCATTTTCATATTCTTTGCTGATCTGCTTCAGACGTTTCTGATTTTCTTTTACAAGGGCATCCAAAGCTTTCTTGTCAGAAATCAGACCTGTAGTGGACTTCTTCACGGAAGCCGCAGTATCGGTCAGATCATCCCGCAGTTCTTCCTGTTTTTCAATAGAACGGTTGATCTTTTCAATCATAGGTCCTATTGAGGAATCGGTTTCCGGATGTTTTTCCGAAAGCTTGATCAGATTATCCCGGAGTGTTGTAAATGACTTGATGTTTTTATCCACCGTCTTTGCTACTTTTACAAGGGTATCCACCGTATCCTCACTGCCATTTATTCCATCTTCCACCGTCTGATCCAAAAGCAGGTTCATTTCAGAATATACCTTTTTGCCTGCTTTCAGCGCTTTGCCCACGCTCTCGGTCGCACTGCTTATTGTCGTTTTCATATCGGTAAACGTCTTTTTTGGAATTTTCCAGAATCTGTTTTCCATCCGCAGACTCTGTTTTCAGTTCTTTCAGAAAATCAGAAGACGTATTCAGCAGGGACTGGGCAGAAGACGTAATCCCTGAAAAAGTTTCCAGCGTGGATGCAGTCATATCCATGTCATCCGATGCATCCTCAAGATTGTGAATCAGATTATCCACCAGTCGGTCTGCTCCGTTTGCCTCAGCCATATTAGAGACCGACTGAAACATCGTCATTGCCGTGTCGGATATTGTCTGTATAAATACCTGATTCACCTGTTTCTGGATCGCGGTTGCACCCTTGTCGGTCACTTTTGGTGCAATCGCATTTTCCTTGGCATTGGAATAGTAAATAATTTCCGGCTTTTGAATCTGATCGGAAAACAGACTCATCATCTGGGTACTGAATTTCTCCGGAACAACAATCGCCGCATAATATTGTCCGGATTTTACCCCCTCCATTGCCTTTTCTTTGCTGGTAAATACCCAGTCCATCTGTGTATTTTCCCTTAGTGCGGAAATCACCTGTTCCCCTACATTAATCTCAAGAGGAATCAGACTTCCGGTATATCCCTCATCCACACTTGCCACCGCGACCTTTAAATTTCCCGTATTGTTATACGGATCCCAGCTTGCCGCAATATTAAACCATGCATACAGACACGGAACGACAAGGACACCGATGACAACAATCATTGCGATTACATTTTTGCGAATCCGTTTTACATCGCTGATGAAAATTTTCAAAATGTTTTTCATTTGTTGTTCTCCCCCTTCAAAATTTTCATCAGTTCCTCGGAACTCATCTCTCCCAAAACAGATTTCTTTTTTTCATCTCTTCATGTAGATATTCCACAATCAGCAGATACAGTATCAGTGCAAGTAAAGAAACGATCCACAAAATCAGATAAACCAGTTTGGATTCCAGACTAAACATCAAAATCAGAAATACGAGTGGTATGACCATCATACAGATAAAACCGGAGCGTACCATGACCGGATAATATTTTTCAAATGCGAGTGTTTTCTCTGTTAATTTCTTTCTCCACGCATCATCTTTCATAATCACCTGCATAATCCGCTGCAGCTGTGGATTATCCCTGCCTTTGGAATCCGTCTCACAGATCATCAGATCGGTTTCTGCAAGTCTGACATCAAACAGATGATTCAGATTCATCAGAAGCGGACGGAGTACAAGCCCGATAAACAATGCGACCAGTAAAAATACCAGCAGTTTTCCAAGGCTGCTTCTATAAGTATGATGATAGTATCCGGCAATACACTCCCGCATTGCGCTGATCGAATAAGAAAACGGAAGCAGCGGATGCAGTCTCTGGAAAAATGCCGGTGTCATTTCAATCGGATACGTTCCGGAAGAACCCGGAATCTGTAAAATTACCAGAAGAACCGCCAGTGCTTTTCCCATGTGTTTAAACGTCGATGCCAGTGCAAAGATCAGATTCACATAAACAAAAGAAGTTAACATTCCGGCAAGAATAAATTTTACCGGATGCAGACACTGTACTTTCAGCAGAATAATATCTCCCGCACATACGATAGCTCCCTGAATCAGTCCTATGATAAGAAACAGCAGAATACGCCCGAAATACGCACTTGTCGGTGTAAAATCCGGCACTTCTTTGTCCCGGTCTACTTCCTGTTTTAAAATAGAAACCAGTATCAGTCCACCTACCCAGAGTGCCAGGTTTGTATAAAACGGGGTCATTCCTGTTCCGTAATTTTCCACCTCATACAGGACATCCGTCTTTATATTTACCGGAGAAGACATAAAATCGGAAATGTCTTTGGCATCAATCTTTTCCAGTGACAGGATATTCTGATACATATCCGAATTCTGCAGTGTCTGCAGATCCGTGATCGTTTTCTGCAGTTTCTGATCCACCTGTCCCATGACATTGCCCGTCTGTGTAAATACTTTGGAACTGCTGTGCAATGCAGATTTTAACTGATCCAGCAGATCTCTCATCTGTTTTGTCATGGATGTTATGCTATGTAAGGTTGTTGACAGATCTCCGCTTATATCTGCCAGACCTTCCAGTGACTGATCCAGCTGCGGGTAAATATTTTTGCTGAAATCAATCCGGCTGTCCTGAAAACTCTCACGGTTATCCTCTGCAAGCGTTTCCAGTGAACTTCTCGTATCTTTGGAACTCTTTAACACTTTCCGCATACTGGTATTTGCACTTTTCAATGAATTTACCAGTTTCTGCGCAGAAATGCTCTGCGTCTGCAGCTGTGAAATTTTCTGTCCGACAGATGCTGATAACTGTGTATCTTTTCCAAGATTCTGATTTAACTTTTCCAGATCTTTGAGAAGCTGGGCATTTTTCTCATTGATCCGGGTGATCGTATCGAGACTGTCCCCAACCGCAAGATTTGCCTTATCTGCCTTTATCTCAAACTTATTCAGACTCTTAGAAGCCGAGGACGAAACTTCATCCAGAAAAACTTCCCCGCCGGTCAGCCCATTGGAGAACTGTTTATAAAATTTTCCAAGTGCCGTCTGACTTTTTTCCAGCAATGCAGAAGTTTCTTTTAAAGAAAGAAGAGCTGTCCTTTGCTGCCCTCATCCACCTGATCTAAAGACTCCTTGATTTCTTTGATCTGTGCATCGGATTTATCTACTTTTTTTCTGAAATTCTTTTACCAGCTTCTGATAATCCGTTAAATTATTCTGAACTTCGGTAATGGCAGATGTCAGTTCCGACTGTGTATCGTCCAGTCCTCTGGTAATACTGTCTGCGGAAGACTTTACAATTTCTGATACTACCGAAGATGCCGTGGCGGAAAATGTGTCGTTGATCTGCTGTTGCACCGTTGTCGCACCGGTATCCGTAATCTTCGGTGCAATGGCATTTTTTCTTTTCATTGACATAATAGTCCAGCTTCGGGCGTTTCAGGTCTCCGGAGAGAATACTTACCAGGGAACTACTGAAATTCTCCGGAATGACGATTGCCGCATAGTAATCTCCTGCCTGAACACCTTCTTTTTTGCTTTCTCTTCACTGACAAACTGCCAGCCCAGCGACTTGTTTTCTTTCAGTTTTTCAACAATCGAATCGCCTGCATTCATCGTGATTACATCGGTTTTTGCCCCTGTATCGCAATTGGCAATTGCCACCCTGATTCCCGAAGTATTTGCATACGGGTCCATGTTTGCGGCAATATTAAACCATGCATACAAAGACGGCAGGAGACATACGCCGATCATAACCAGTGTCGCGGCACGGTTTTTTAACAGACGTCGCACATCCCTGCGGAAAATCTGAAATGCTGTCTTCATTCATTACCTCTTTCTATTCTCAGTTTCTTCATGAAAAAAAGGAAAATGGCTTTTTTCAGCCATTCCCCTTTTTTTATTATAAAGAGTTCTATATGAATGTTCAACCGAAACTTGAAAATTATTAGAACGTATTATTTGGACGCAGATATTAGAATTTTCTCTGTTCACAGAAAACCTATCTTCCTAAAATCATGTCCTTATTTTTCATCATTGCATACCTTATCATGCCGGAAAACAACAACAAGAGTCCAACCATAATCACTACAGTTGCCGCAACACAAAACCATAACGCGCCCTGCACACCAGAGGCAAAGATCCTGTAATACAATGCAGACGCACAGCCTCCAATGACAAGCCCTATAGCAATGCCATTCCTTCCATATCCGAAAAACTCTTTTGCAAGCATCTGTTTCTCCTGCTTCGGTGTCATGCCGACCGAGCGCAGAATGACAAATTCCCGTCTCCGCTGCCACAGATCGGTCAGCACCGTATTACAGATGTTCGTCACACCGATTAAAAGCACTGCAAGCAAAAATCCATAGAGTGCAATTCCATCTACAAACAACAGCATATTGTTTTCCCGGTTCTGCAGATCGCGGTTTCGGATTTCCTCCGGATAAAAATCATAGGTTTTTTCCAGTGCCTGTGTGAGCGTTCCCGGATCGGTACTGGCGTATTTTACGGTAATTTTTGCACCGCCCTGCGGATCGTGGGCATCAAGCCATGCATCACTGACAATGATGGTTCCGGAGTCTGTATAGCTCTGCGACGTATCGACACCAAACGGCCGCCTGGTTGTGACTGCTGCGATCTGCATCTGATCGGTCATGTCCGGTGTTTTCTCCATCTGTTCTTCGTGGCAGAACTGTCCCCTGATCCAGTCGCCTGGTTTGTAATCTGTCACCTTCCATGTGGTTTCCTTTCCATCCCAGTACCCGGCATACGCATTGTAAAATATCGCACAATCTTTTGCCGTTTCATAGGAAAGTCCCAGTTCTTTCAGGTAATTGCGGTACGCTGTTTCTCCGACTGCCAGTACCTGGATCACTGCGGTCGTCTCATGTTTAAGATCCGGTGCTCCATTTCGTCGGATATGCGTCTGTGTATACGGCACCTCTTTCGTATTCACCATATATGCCGCCGTCCGCAGGACTGCCGCTTCCGTGACGCTTTTTTCCTTTGTGCTCTGCAAAACCGCAGACCGGTTTGCCTCCCAGCTTCCCTGCACATCCACCGAGACATTGGCATGATCGTCAAACATATGGTTGCTTTGTCCTACCGAAATCGTCTGTACTCCCATAAAATAGGATACCAGAATAAAAAGCGCCGTACATCCTGCGATTGCAGCCGTGATCGTCCGTTTTTTTGCCCGGCGGCTTTTCTTTGCCTGCCCGCGCATTGCCGCAACCGGAGAACTTTTTGCCGCCTGTTTTGCCGGACGGCGCGCGGAAAGAACAAGAGTGACAGCCGAAAGTAAGATACCGGCGATAAGCATCTGCCATGCCACATGAACATGCAGATACTGTACAGTATTCTGCCCATCAACAGCTCTTTGATGGCATAAATCCCACCTGTCGAAAGCAGCAGTCCCAGCACAGTTCCCAGGGGGAATTGCGGTGCGCCCTGTCAGAAATGCCTCGTAATACACACTTTGCCGAATCTGCCGCGGTGTGGCACCGACCGAGGCAAGCATGCCGTAACTCTTTCGCTTTTCCTCCATGGAAATAGCAAAGCTACTACCGATGCAGCTTACCGCCGCTGCCAGAATGATAACATTTGTGACCGCAACTGCAAGATAGAGCATGTGATACGCCGACTGGCCGATATCCATGCGCTCAAATCTTATCAGCCCCCAGTTTTCATAAAACCGGTACGGAGACCTCTCCATCAGATCATTAATCTGGCGGTTTGTGATGCGTTCATCTTTGATAAACGGAAATTTCTGTACGCCGGGGGTAAGTGTAACACCCACAATAGCCGCTGTCGTCTGTGCCCGGTCACGCAGCCCTGCTTTCGTGTACTTGCAATAAATATCCGTGCGCTGCATGTACTTTTCCGGGATATTATCTCCCTTTGGATTCAGATATGTAATTACACTGTAGCCCGGTGCTGTCCACTCCTCAAATCCAAAGTTCGGACGCTGCACAATGCCAACCACCTGAAAAGATGCCGTTAATTTCTTTTTTTCAGTTTTTCTCCCGTTCGGTAACCACTCGACTGTGTCAGTACATTCCCGTTCTTATCCTCACGTTCGGAAATGTCCAGTGTGATCGTATCCCCCACACGATATTCCACACCACCGTTCGTCATCATATGCCGGGAAAGCAAAATCTCATGATCGTTTTTGGGCATACGTCCCTTGATCAGATGCAGGGCATTTTTCTGCATGGCCCGATTGTCCATTGCGGTCAGATACACATACGGTTTATCGGGATTTTTACTGCCGGAAAGCTTTGCATACCCCAGCCCGACACTCTGGTATGCGGTCGCAACCTTGCGGTTATTTACAATGTGATCCGCCTCCTCACGCGGCACATCGTAAATCATAATCTCCGCTTAAATCCTTTGCATATTCGATCAGTCCCGCCTGACAGGACGAAGCAAAGGAAAAAATTGCGGCAAACAACGCCGTGGCAATGCAGGTTGTGATCCACACGGCAATGGTCTGCCGTCTGTTTTTTTTCGCTCACGGATTGTCCGTTTTTTCATAATGGAAGTAACCATGCCTATCCCTCCCTTATGATTTTTCCATCTTCAATGACAATCACACGGTCGGCGGTCTTTGCGATCTCGAGATTATGCGTGATCATGATGATGGTCTGTCTGTATTCCTGATTCGCTCTGCGCAGCAGCTCAACGATCTCGTCACTGTTCTTTTTATCCAGATTTCCGGTTGGTTCATCTGCCAGAACAATTGCCGGACGGTTGATCAGTGCCCGCCCGATGGATACGCGCTGCTGCTGTCCGCCGGAGAGTTCTTCCGGAAGATGCGTTTTTCTTCCGTTAAGTCCCAGCTCATCGATCAGTTTATCCAGACGCTTTTTATCCACCGTCTGTCCGTCAAGTTCACACGGCAGTGTAATGTTTTCCTCCACATTTAATGTCGGGATCAGGTTGAAAAACTGATAGATCAGACCGATCTGCCTGCGCCGGAAAATTGCCAGTTTTTCCGTGCTCAGCGTGTAGATGTCTTCTCCTGTATCCAGACTTTCCCCTCCGTAGGCTGATCCACGCCGCCTAACATATGAAGCAGTGTCGATTTTCCGCTTCCGGAACTGCCGACAACTGCCACAAATTCGCCCTGTGCGACGGAAAGAGACAGATCATTGACTGCGGTCACACTTGTATTGCCTTTGCCATAGATCTTCGTAAGATGTTCTGCTCTTAAAATTTCCATTGTGTTCTTTCCTCCTCTACAGGTTTCATCTTACGGATGGCAGGTGACATCTCCGTGACATTTTTCAAATTTGTCAGGTTATTTTAAGTATTTTATGATAAAAACGTTGTATCCATTTTCGGATTCAACACTCAGATAAGCATTTTGTTTTTCAAGAATGGCTTTTGCAAGGGGCAGTCCGATTCCGATATTGCTGCTTCCATCGTTTGCGGCACTGTAATAGCGTTCAAAAATTTTCTTTATCTTTTCTTTTGTGATCGGTGCCCCCGGATTTGCTATGGAGACAGACGTATAAACTGCATTATCCGAAAGCGTTACCGTCACGGTTTCGCCCTTTTTGCTGTGCTCAATGGCATTTTTCAGAATGTTTTGTACCGCTTCGCGGTTCCAGTCCAAATCGCCCACCCGCAGCACCTGTGCTTCCATGCCGCAAACGCGGATTTTTACGCCTTTCAGTTCCGCAAAAAAATTTCCAGATGATCGATTGCCTCCGTAAGCATCTGGTTGACGGAAAATGGCTCTTTTTTCAGTGCAACCATTCCCGCATCCAGCCGGGACAGTTTTAACATAGCTACGATCATCCAGTTCATGGAATAAATCTGCCGGGAGACTTCGCGCAGAAAACGCCTGCGGGTTTCCGGCGGCATCTGCTCATTTTCATTGAGGTTATCCAGCAGAATGGATGCTGAAGTAAGCGGTGTTTTCAACTGGTGGGAAATGTCCGCAACCGATTCTGCAAGCGCGGTCTTTTTTCTCTTTTGCGTGGTCGGATTCTTCTTTTAGAAACAGCGTGATCTTGTAAAGCTGGTTTTTCAGATGGCTTAGTTCATCCTCCGTGTTGTCCGCCAGTGCCAGATCATAATGACCACGGACGATTTCTTCCATGTAATCCGACAGTTCCGCAAGTTTACGACTCCGCCGTTTCTGATAAATGAAAAACAGACCTCCGGCTGCAAGTTCCGCCAGCAGCACACCGCCAAGCGTCCTCAAAAGAATCCTGCGTTCCATGGTTTTTGTTCCGGCAATCACCGGTTCCGCCTCTGATATACCATAACTTTGCAGGATTTTTTCTGCTTCTTTTATCTCTTTCTGATGGGATTTCTGATATGCATGCGGGTGCTCTAACATGCGCATGCACTCTGAGATTTTTTCCTGTCTGGATTCCTCTGTGTCACTGCCATCGTTTTTCAGTACGATGCCAAGCATTGCAGTTACTGCCTCATTTTCCCGCGCCCTGTAGTTGCGAACCACCAACGTGGTCACAGTTCCTGTAAAAAGTAAAATTATAACACTGCACAACAGAAACCATTGAACAAATTTCTTTGCTTCTTTATTTTCGTATTCCATTATTTATCACAGAGTTCTTCCATCGTTTTTACCACAACCTTCCCCTCTTTGATCTGGCGATCGGATTCCCGAATGTGTTCCAGATTGGTTTTCGAATAGAATGGATCCTGTGGTGCTTCAATTTCAAACGGAATTTTCCGTTCTCTCAATGCCTTTTTCGTATACACCATATAAAATGTGGAAATATTCATTCCCATTGCTTCACACATTTCATCCAGTTCCTTTTTCATCTCATCATCCATACGCAAACTAATTGTTGTCATATTCTCACACCTTTCTGCAATATTTAATACATATGCTTTCATTTTACATATATTATATTCTTTTTTTATGAAAATTATCAATATTTTGTCACAGATTCAGCCGATACCCGATCCCGCGCACCGTGACAATCACATTCCCCTCTTTGTCACCAAGTTTTTTCGCGCAGACGCTTCATTGTAACGGTCAACGTATTGTCATTGACAAAATTTCCTGCCATATCCCAGATTCCGTTTAAAATTTCCTCGCGCGTAAAAATTTTATGCGGATTGGAAAATAAAGTCATAAGAATTTTGTATTCGAGCTTTGTCACCACGATCGGTTCCCCGTCCCGATAGACTTTGCCCGTGTCCGGTTCCACCGCAATATTTCCACAGGTCAGCCGCCGGATTTTTTCGGTCCTGCGCAGCACATTGCGGATGCGCGACACCAATTCCCGATTTCGAAACGGCTTGATCACATAATCATCCGCTCCGAGATCAAATCCGAGCACCACATCTTTTTCCTCATCCTTTGCCGTCAGAAAAATGACCGGTGCAATGTCATGTTCCTTAATTTTCCTGCACAGATCAAATCCGTTTCCATCCGGAAGGGAAACGTCAAGAAGCACAAGATCCACCTGCCTGCTGGCAAGAAGATCCTGTGCTTCTTTCTTTGTTTTTGCCGCTAAAAACGTATATTGTTCTTCTGTCAGAAGATATTCTAACCCCATGATGATTGACTCGTTATCCTCGATCAGTAAAATTGTCTCATTCATACTGCCTTTTCCTCTGTTTTTCAACATTCTGCTTATTATAATAAAAGAAACGAAAGGAAAAGTCCAGCCGTCCATCAGACTTCCAGCCGGTGGTATCTTCGTTTTCCCACAGCCATCAAGCAGACCGCAGCCGTTCCACTGCAGAATAACACGGCAAATTCATTTCCTGCAAACGACAGGCACAGATCATTTTCCATAAACCAGCCTCCGCTGGTTGCATACAGTACTGTGGGATTAAATAATTCCCGGATAAGATCCCACATTTCCCATCTGCACATAGGCAAGCAGATATGCCCCCATAAAAAGAAGACCCAATACCGCAAACGAAAAATAACTGTTCTGTAAAAACAACTGCACTGCGGCAGTAACAGCCGCAACGATCCCAAGCAGTCCCACAAGCACCACCAGCGCAAGCAAAAGATAACGCCACTGCTCCAGCCACCAGAACGTGACAAACGGATACATCATCTGCAGCCGCGGCTCTGCAACCATACATGCCGCCACCGGAACATGCCACAGGTTCTGAAACGGAACCGCTGCAAAAAATACCAAGAGGGTAAACACTGTAAGCAGTCCTGCATAAAACAGCCCGCACAACGTTCCTGCAAGCATTTTCTTTTCCATCATTTTCTTTCCGGTGGTGGTCGCTAAAACCAGATCCTGCGTCTTATATATCCTCTCATAATCCATCAGATACAGCATCGAAAGAATCATCAGAACCGCGGTCTGCAAAATCAGCTTCTTCCACAGTTTTCCATACAAAGTGGAGTGCAGTTTATACCAACTTCCCGGATAAAAGGCATACGTGCCTTCCCCTGTTTTTCTGATCTGTTCCACCCGCTTCTGCAACCTGTCATAATTGCGCACAATCCACATTCCCCAGGCTCCTTGCGGTTCATATCCACTCTTTTTTTTCTTTCTGTTCCAGAATCTTACGCATATCCAGTGTATCATACATTCCGCCATAGGTCTTTTTATAGTCCGCATAGGCACTTTCATACTCCGGGCTTGCCGTCTCCTCATCCGTCACAGCCACATGCATCTGCCGCAGTTCCTTTCTCATGCCGGCATTTCCCACATAGGTATAGATACTCAAAAACTGAAACAGCCCGAATGTGATACAGACAATCCACAGAAACGGATGCCGCAGACATTTTCCACACTCTTTTTGCAAAAGGCGCATTCTTTCTCTCCTTTACACTCATCTATCGTCAGAGATCTCTGTAATGATCCCTGTGCATTTTTCCACCACAGCACGCACGCGCATGCCAAAATCCACCCCAGAATCCAAAGCTCTTCTGAATAAGGCAGGCTATTTTCATCCATCGGCTTCTGAAACAGATGTACAAAAATGTGTATTAGCAAAAAGCCAATCCCTGCGCATGCCGGAATGGCAAATGCAATTCCCGCAATGTAATTGCCTGCCGTTCTTCCGATCAGGTAAATCAAAACAACCGCAGCCAGCACAAACACAAACACCAGCAGCATGTAAAGCAGCATATAGAAACCAAATGGCAGATTTTTACACCACAACTGCAGTCCCGTATCGTCGATACAATCGCCTTTCCAGAATACCGCCAGTCCTTTTTATGACATAAACCAGTACATAAATATCAAATTGTACGATTCCCACAAAACCGCAGCAGGCCACAAGTGCCTGAAACTGCCTGTCAAAAAGTTTCCGCCCGGTAGCAGTCGTTGCATACAACGGCAGCACATGACATAACCGTTCCCGTATCAGATACGGCAGTGCAAGGATTGCAAAACAAATCAGAAGCAGAATTCCCATCATTCTCATATCTTTTTTCTACAATATAAAAAATTCCACCCGGCATTAGAGAGATACTGTCTCCATTCTGTAAATTTTTGTATTCATCCAGCCGATCGAGCACCTGAAGTTCAAAAAACAGTTTTGACCCTTTTGAATCCTCAAAGACCAGACGCGACAGTTCCTGATCGATTTTCTTTTCCTCATCGGTTAAAGTATCCTTATCAAAAAATGTTTCCTGTGTCTTCGAAAATTCCTGATAATTCGTAATTTTTGCATCTGCAAGAACCTGATCCGACGCAATGATCCGGGTGTATCTTGCTCTTCCAGTTCTTTTCTTTTTTCATCCAGCTTCGACCAGTCCTCACGCGGCAGCGAAGTTCCCCAGCTTTCGATCAGTTCGGCGTAAAACGGCATATCATACTGGGAATCTGTTGTCTGCCCTCCCGCCGGATAAATCGTCACTTCCAAAAACAACTGGTAAAACAGCACCGTAAATACTGCTATAACAAGCAATACCCGGATATCCATGATTTTTTTACATTCTTTTATCAATATTTTCATGCCGGTTCCTCCTGATATGTAACCAGAAATACATCTTCCAGATTCGGCGTACAATTCCTACTGCCTTCCTCCGGCTTGCTGCTGTAATAACGCACCTGCATATGTTCCTGCTCCTGCCGCACAGAAAGAATCAGATGCGTGTCTTGAAATGCATCAAACGCACGGTCTTCCATCACACACTCATACACCTTTCCATCAAGCGTTTTACAAATATTGGAAACCGTGTCCATCCGGTATAGTTTACGTTCTTTTAACAGAATCACCTGATTGGCATTCGACTCAATATCCGACACAATATGCGTGGAAAGAATGACGATCCGGTCCTTTGACAACGTTGACAGGATATTGCGGAAGCGCGCCCGCTCTTTTGGATCAAGTCCCGCAGTCGGTTCATCCAGTATCAGAATTTTCGGATCATTTAACATTGCCTGTGCAATTCCCACCCGCTGGATCATTCCTCCGGAAAATTTTTTCATTTTTTTGTCTGCCACATCAGAAAGTCCGACCAGTTCAAGCAGTTGTTCTATCTTTTCTTTTGCGGTCTGCTTTGGCATATTTTTAAGTGCTGCCAGATAATCCAGATACTGCACGGGTGTGTTGTTTTTGTAATATCCAAACTGCTGCGGCAGATATCCCAGCAGATCCCGGTATTTTTCCCCGAGTTTTGCAACAGGAATCCCATCCCATAAAATTTCTCCCTGTGTAGGAACCAGCAGGGTTGCAATCATTTTTATGAGAGTTGTCTTTCCCGCACCGTTTGGGGCAAGCATTCCGTAAAGCCCATGCTCCATCTCAAGACTGATGTCTTCCACCGCCGGAAATTTTCCGTAACTTTTGCTAACATGCGAAAGAGTAAGCATCTTTTTTCTCCACCTTTCCTATTGATACGAACAAAAGACAAAAGCTTGCGGCAGTGACCGCGCCGTGCACCGCCAGCGGAACTGATGTAAAAAAAAAGAAACATCTGCACGCCAGTTCCCGCAAGCCTTGCAATCACGCACACACACGCCCAGACTGCGATCAGACCTGCATAAAACAGACCACCCGCGCCTTTGTGGCAGGCATATACACAGACCGAAGCAAACAAAAACACACTGCTGCTTCCCACCAGAACCATACTCACAAATGCTTTTCCCGAAACATCCGTAAATAAAGCTGCTCCGGTCACATTGACCAGTATCATGATCACGCCTGCATACAGCATGCGAAGTCCCGACAGATAGCTCTGGGAATAGTGAAGCGAGCCGATCAGCTCCTGCATGTGGTTCTGCGCATCCAGCCACCATGCCAGCACCGCAAACACCAGAAAACAGACCGGAAATCCTAAAAACACGATTATCATCTGCGTTTCGGGCTGCTTTTGCATATGACTGTCCAAGCCATCCGATTCCCAGATACAGACAGGCAACTATAAGCCAGATACTTCCGCTCTGATAAAATATGGCACGAATGCCCGGTCCCCAGTAAATTTCTTTTGCTTCTTTCCCACAGACTCTGCCGCTTTGGTATTGCTTTTTCCACAATCGCACGACATTCCTTCTGCATAACGCTATCCTCCGGGAATTCTACTGGAAGCAGTGGTATCTTCTGTTCTTTCTTCAATTCCTTTTCCTTCATCTTTCCACCTCCTGCCGAATCCTTTTTAACATCTGGTAAAACCGGGTCTTTACGGTACTCTCCGCAAGATCCATCTCCTCTGCAATCTGCGCAAATGTCTTCTCCTCAAAGCATTTTTTCTGAAAAATGCGAATCCATTCGCGCTCATAGGAAACGACAATATCCATAATCCGGCGAATCTCTTCTTTTTGAACCATATGCTCCGCCAGATCACGCGCAGTTTTTTCCTCCTCTGTTTCCCATTGCAGGGGCTGCTGCAGTTTTTCCTTTTTATAACTTTTACTGCGATAATAATCTGTGATCCTGTTGGCTGCCACACGGTATGCCCAGGTGCGGAAGCCCGCCTTTTTCTCATCAAACGCATAAATTCCCTGCAAAACCGTAATAAAAATTTCCTGTGTCAAATCAAGCGCAAGTTCCCTCTCTCCGGTCTGCCGGTAGGTAAACGCATAGATTTCCCGGTAGTATCGCTGGATCAGTTCATCCGCCGCTTTTTTATCCTGTTTTTTCTTAATTCTGCGGATTAACTGATTGTCCGTCTGCATGCATGTTCACCGCCTTTATCTCCGTTCACTCAGATATACGAAATCCAAAATAGTTGGGATTCTGAAAAGATTTTTTCAAAAACAAAAAGAGCCGGTGCAAAATCAATTTGCACCGGTTTCCTTTTGTAACACTTTTTATGCTTCCTTCCGCAGTTCCTTTGCCGCCTCCACAAGATGTTTCAAGCTGGCAACGGTCTCCGGTACGCCGCGGGTTTTTAATCCACAGTCCGGATTTACCCAGAGCTTCTCCGGAGCGATACGGGTGAGCATTTTTCAAGTGCTGCCTTGATTTCCTCTACTGACGGTACACGTGGGGAATGGATATCGTACACGCCCGGTCCTACCTCCGTCTTGAAATGGTTCTCCTTTAAAGAATCCAGAATCACCAGATCGGAACGGGATGCCTCAAACGTAATGACATCGGCATCCATGTCGTCGATTGCGCGGATGATATCGGTAAACTCGCTGTAGCACATATGGGTGTGGATCTGTGTCTGTGCTTTCACACCGCTGTGTACCAGACGGAATGCCGGAATTGCCCAGTCAAGATATTCTTTGTACCAGTCACTCCTGCGCAGCGGAAGCTTCTCGCGGAGTGCTGCCTCGTCAACCTGGATCACACGGATACCATTTGCCTCAAGATCAAGCACCTCATCCCGAATGGCAAGTGCGATCTGATAGGTGCTTTCCTTTAAGGAAATGTCCTCACGCGGGAAAGACCAGTTTAAAATCGTAACCGGACCGGTCAGCATGCCCTTCATCGGCTTCTTTGTCAGGCTCTGTGCATAAACGGACCAGTCCACGGTCATCGGCTTTTCGCGGGATACATCCCCCAGATGACTGGCGGCTTCACGCAGCGGGTACCATAAGACTGTACCCATGCCTTCTCGGTAAACAGATAACCACGCAGCTGCTCGCCAAAATATTCCACCATGTCATTTCGCTCAAACTCCCCGTGCACCAGCACATCAAGTCCGATCTCTTCCTGGATCTGTACCCACTCAGCAATCTTCTTTTTTATTAAATTCCACATAAGCTTCTTCGCTGATCTCTCCCTTGCGGCGTGCCGTACGGTTTTTCTTGACATCCGCAGTCTGTGGGAAAGAACCGATCGTTGTCGTCGGGAATACCGGCAACGCAAACTCTTTTTTCTGAATCGCTTCACGCTCTTTAAATACCGGAAGTCTGGTAAAGTCTTCCTCACGAATCGCTGCTACACGCTCCTGTACCACATTGTTTCTGCAATCCGGACGGGTGGCAAACAGAGAGCAAGCATTTTCCAGGAATGCCGCATCCAGTTTGTATTCAACGTCTGCCAGTTTCTTTAACTCTGCCAGCTCCTGCAGCTTCTCCTCTGCAAATGCAAAATGCTCCGTGTATTTTTCCGGAAGCTTTGTCTCATTTTTTCAATGTATATGGCACATGAAGCAGGGGAGCAGGAAGTATTTAACACCACATTGATGTTCTTCGCCTTAAGCGCATCGATCACTTCCAAAGTCTTTCCGTAGTTGTTCTTCCAGATATTTTTTCCATTGACAAGTCCTGCAAACAATACCTTATCCTGTTGAAAACCATTTGCTTCTACCAGTTCTTTTGTTCTTCTGCCCTCTAGGAAATCCAGACCGATTCCGTCAAAAGCAAGCGCTGTGATATTGCCATAACAGTCACGCACATCCCCGAAATAGGTCTGTAACAGTACTTTGCCTGGTCCCTTTTTTTTGCAAGGATTCTCTGATATAAGGTTTCGAATAATGCAATGTCTTCACTGGTCAGATCATGCACCAGATATGGTTCGTCAAACTGTACCCATTCTGCGCCGGCTGCAACAAACTTCTCAAGCAACCCCCTGCGTATGCAGCGCTCACGGCATCTGCATAATCTGTGGCCTGTTTCTTTCCCACATAACGCAGGAGTTTTAACAGGGTAAATGCACCGATGATTACCGGTTTTGTGGTAATGCCAAGGGCTTTTGCCTCTGCAAACTCTTCAAAAGGGCTTGGTTCCGGCAAGTTTGATCTCTGTATTATCATCGATTTCCGGTACCATGTAATGATAGTTGGTGTTGAACCATTTTTTTTTCATGGCAAGTGCCTTGACATCTCCAGCTGCTCCCTGATACCCCCTTGCCATGGCAAAATAGGTATCCAGTGCAGAAAGTCCAAGCTTTGTGTAGCGCTCTGGAATAATATTGAATAATACTGCCGTATCCAATGTCATATCATAGAAAGAAAAATCATTTGACGGAATGAAATCCAGTCCGGTATTTTTCTGTAATGTCCACTGGGTTTTGCGGATTTCTTTTGCGGTATTTTGTAATTCTTCCGCAGAAATCTCACCGCGGAAATATTTTTCTGTTGTAAATTTCAGTTCCCGTAAAGACCCCACTCTCGGGTATCCGATAATTGATGTTTTCATTATACTCTCCTGACGTACCATGTTGTAAAAAGTTTCTTTTATTTGTGGCTTAGTATAGCATACGTCAGTTTTTCTGCATAATATTTATTTTTGTGCTTTTGTTATAGTTTTATACTATATCCGCATCTAAAAATGCAGCGACAAAAATCGCCGGAGAGTTCCAGTAAATCGTAATTTCATTCAGCGAATAACACTCCCCATACATCCAGAAAACATTTCATCGGCGGTGTATCCGGTGTGATCAGCCACTCTGCCTTTTCATCCACCGGGCGGAGTTTGGACCGCCCACCACAAATCCCGGAATAGTCTCGTCGATTCCATCCGAAACAGTCACACGGTTATGCGGATTCTGACAGCTTTTTGTTCCCACGGCGGTCACATAACTATAGCCGGTTGCATTCACACCAAGAATATAGTCCATCTGCGCCTGTGCCATTTTTTTCTGGTAACGCGCTTCCCCGGTCAGAAGATGCGCAACTGCAAGGATCATGGCGCGGTTGAGCACGACCATGTTGCTGCCCCAGCCATATTCTTCTTTTGTCAGCGCGACAAAATATCCGCTGACATCTGCAATGTCACAGATTTTATCTGCCTCGTTTAAAAATGCCTGCCGGAATTTCTGCTGGCATACCTGAAAACGCTGTGTTTCCTTTCCTTCTTTTTTTCTTTGCCCCAAACAGACAGGAAAGTCCCGCCAGACCGGACACATCCACCCAGCCCATATCGGTTGGATTTTCGTTTGTTTTTAAATAGTCCTCCAGCTTGTCCAGATATGCGGTGTCGCCCGTGGTCACATACAATTCCGCTGCCGCCCAGAGCCGCTCATCCAGATCCGAGGTATCCTCATAGCCACCGGTATTGCAGCCTGCTGGATTTTCAAATCCGATAAACTGCGGATGCTGCATCAGCCAGTCCCACGCACGCACTGCGGCAGCCTCCGCTTCCGCTGCAAACGCAGGCTCCCATGTCCGGTACACGCGGGATGCCAGTGCCATGACCGCAGCAAAATCCGCTGCCGCCATTGTCGATGCCGGAAACAGGATCATCTGCCGTTTGTCCTCACACGGCATCACAAAATTTGCATGGCGCATCGAAGTCAGCTTATGACAGACACTTCCATCCTCCATCTGCATTTTCAAAAGCCAGCGCAGCTCATACAGGCACTCACTTAAGACATCCGGCATCGCATCGTTGCTTTCCGGAATATTTAAGTTTTCGGTAAAACTCTCCGGAAAGAGCTGCTGCGCATAGATCATGTGTGCAAGCGCTGTAGCCGCTGCTGTGGTATATCTGCCATAATCCCCGGCATCGTGCCAGCCTCCGGTCACCTCATACTGTTTTGCATTTTCTTTTCTTTCCAGATAGTCTTCCAGCCGTACCGCTGTGCCCGTGTGACAGGTACAACGCCTGAATTTTCCGGCAAAGGTTTCTTCCAGTGCCATCCCACAACGCTGGAAATACAGTGCTTTACACAGCGTCTGGTTCAATGTATGGTATGCCTTACGGCTGATGATACAGCTTCCGAGAACCGCACCTTCCCCATCCTGAAATGTTACAGTTCCTTCCTCTGTAAGATCGGAAAAGTCAATGTGCCATACCTTATCTTCTGCACTCTCATCAACGCCTGCATATACCGCCTGTTTTTTACAGCGGTCTGCTCTCCTTTTTCATTCCAGAGGGTCACCTCTTTGTCCTGCACTTTTTCCATTTCATCCACGCGTTTTTCCTGCGCTAGTACCGCAATCTTGCGGCCTTTCGGCAGATACCCTGCCTGATTTGCATAAAATCTGATCATGTTGATACTCCCTGTTTTTCCTACAAAAAGCAGTTGAATATTCAAACTGCTTTTAGCCTTTCTATCTTAAATTATAACTTGTTTTTAGCAAAAATCAATCGTTCACTCCAAGTCTTTGGCGAACCGTGAGGAAGTATCTTTAATGCTGCGGCTTTCCCTGCTCCGCACACATACCACCGAAAGAATCAGACCCAGCAGGACAAAAACGATATTGGCTCCGGCCCAAGCGGTTCGGACTCCATCCGACAGCGAAAGGTGCAGAAGCGATGGGGCAAGAGCCGCCAGCGGTATGATGCTCACAATGAGCGCAGCGATACTAACTGATTGAAATTTTTTCTTTTCCATAGTTTTACCTCATTTCTTTTTTCCCAAATTGGGTGACAGCCAGCGCGAAAAACAGGCCAAACACTACAATCGCGCACGGCAGGAACGGAAACACCGAAAAAGTGGCGTCGGAAGTTTCTGCTGTAAAGTCATAGAGAGAGCAGGAAACGAGATAACCGCTGTAACAGTACGGATAAACGATCCACAGCGGCGTATTCGCAACCAATACACCGGGAATCACAAGCAGCAGATTTAATCCCACAGAAAGAAGCGGCTTTTCAAACAGTACCGTGATTGCCCACATAGCCGCAATGCACGGCAGCATAGTCAGAAACAGCCCCAAGCACCATTTCAGAAGATATAGAATCGGCAGGGTTTCTGTTACTCCCATTGTCTGTGTCGCAATCAACCCAGCGATTACAAACACGACAAGAAACACCACCATTTCCATAAACAGATAAAAGGTCAGCACGCAGAATTTGGCAATGGATAATGCGCAGCGGCTGACCGGCAGCGCCAGCATTTTCAGAATCCCGTTATTTCCGGTTTCTCGTCCTGCGATCATCACGCAAACCACGATCATGCTGAATGGAAGCAGATAGTAGGCGTAAACAAGCGCACTTTGAATAAACATGGCAGGCCACGCATTGGTGTATTCCGGTGTAAAGTAGTTGCTCAAATTCGCAACCCCGGAAACCACCACCAATAAAGGTGCAATGAAAATCAGGGGTACGATTTTGGAGCGTTTTACTTTCATAAACTCGATTTTGAGTAAATCCAAAAAGCTCATTTCTTCTTATCCCTCCTTACTCGTAGCGTCTGTACTTCGCCAGCCACAAGCCCACAGCAAGGAACAACAGTGTTTCCACCAAAGCGACAAGGGCAACCGTCGAATCAGGCTGGGCGCTCATGGCTACTGCTGGTTTCAGAATAATCACAAAAGGATGCACCAGCAAAAGCGTCAGCCCCGAATTTGCAAGGGCCATACCACTCAGAAAACCGGCAACACCAATTCCAAGCGGCACCCACATATTTTCAAAGCGCGAGGAAATCAGCAGCATAAATGACAGTACCGGCATGGATATGAGAAAAGAGTATCCGGCAAAGCGTACCAGCGTACCCATCTCAAACGCTCCGTCCGGCAAGTCCGTCATTCCGATCTGTGCAAGTGCCAGGTTTTGCAGCACGATTGCAACCAAAAACATGACCGTCAGAATCAGAAATTTGCACAGATACATGGCCGGGACGCTGACGGGAAGCATATACATCTTCTTTACGGCACTTCCCTTAAATTCCATGTTGTAGATCATGCAGGTAGCAACCACGATACCGAACAGATTCAGCACCATAATCATGCCGTAGAGCTGGGTCAACAAAACATCCATCGGGGCCAGCGGCAGATTCAGAAGTGTGTCTTTCCGCACAATGAAATTGACAAATGCGTAGGCGGCTCCCAAGACACCAACGGCCAGCAGCACGGGAATCACGCCGGTTCGCTTTTCTTTCCGAAGTTCGATTGCCAGCGTTTTCATAATTTTGCCCTCTGCTTTCTGTCCATGTTATCTTTCTCAACCATAGAAAGGAACACATCTTCCAGATTGTCCGCAGCGAAGCCGGATTGTAGGGTATATTGACGCAGATCATTCATGCTTCCCTCAAACAGCAGCCGCCCGTGGTTGAGAATCCCAATGTCATCTGCAATCAATTCGATTTCAGACAGCATATGGGACGAGATCAGCACCGTGCAGTCGTAAAGGCTGGGCAAGGATTTTACCAGATTGCGGATTTCGTGGATGCCGGACGGGTCAAGGCCGTTGGTGGGTTCGTCCAGAATGAGGATTGGCGGACGCCCCAGCAGCGCCCCGGCAAGGCCCAAACGCTGCTTCATTCCCAGCGAATACTTTTTTGCCAGCCGGCCGCCAAACTCGGTCAGCCCCACCAGTTCCAGTGCATCTTCCACATCGGCTTTCGGCAGTCCCAAAATGCGGCGGATAATGTCAAGATTTTCCCGCCCGGTCAGGTTTGCGTAGAAAGACGGCGCCTCAATGAAAGAGCCGATCTCTTTGAGAATGGCAATCCGATCCTGCGGAAACTGCTTCCCATCAATAGTAAAGCTGCCCTTTGTCGGCGCGGTCAGGCCCAGCAGCATTTTCATGGTCGTGGATTTTCCTGCACCATTGGGGCCGAGAAACCCATAAATGCTGCCCTTGCGAATATGAAGCGAAACATGGTTGACCGAAGTGAAGTTCTTATATTTCTTGGTCAAATGTTCCGTTGTGATGATATAGTCCATAGAAACATCTCCTTTCGATGCTTTTATGGTACAACCTCAACCTGACATCTACATTCTCTCGTCCTTACTTTTACCTTACTTTTTAAGGGACAAGATCGCAGAATGGACAGTCTATGATATAATAGAAACAAAGAAAAACAGATTGGAGAGGATGCTATGGATAATTCCTTTTTTTACATAGTAAAAAGCTCCTGTTGGTAGATGACGAACAGGAACTATTGAAGATGGTATCAGATATATTGAAAGATGCGGGATTTGAAACTGTCCTTACCGCTATGACGGTCAAAGAAGCTATTTTGACCGCAAAAGAGGAAACTCCCGATTTAATTGTTTTGGATGTCATGCTACCGGATGGGGATGGCTTTTCTCTGATGCAGCATTTCCGCACTTTTACCAATGTGCCGATCATTTTCTTAACAGCAAAGGACGAAGCAGCAGACAAATTATCGGGATTGGGGCTTGGTGCAGATGACTACATTTCTAAGCCCTTTATGCCGCAGGAACTGTTACTGCGTATCTATGCGGATTCACCGCTGCTTGTTTTGGATGGATGTACGATTGATTTCAGCCGGGCCGAAGTCCATAAGGGCAGCGAAATTATCTCCCTGACAGCCAAAGAACATACTTTACTTAAAACGCTTGCCCGTAATGCTGGAAAGATTGTTACCGTAGATGCGCTTTGTGAAGCCCTCTGGGGGATAATCCTTTTTGGCTACGAAAACAGCCTCAATGCTCATGTCCGGCGCGTCCGGGAAAAAAGATTGAAACCGATCCATCAAAACCCGTGTCCCTAATAACCATTAAAGGATTAGGCTATAAGCTGATAGCAAGGAAGTGACGTCATGAAATCATTCGGAAGTTATATATCTAAATATCTTGTGTCGTTCGTTGCCTTTATTCTGATATTGCTTTTTCTTAATGCAGTAGTATTCGGTCTGACTTTTCAAAAGATTGTGACCGAGGATTATGGCGATTCATCCCCGCAAGCCATGTTGGAAATGACTGCTACCGCCGCTACGCCGGAACAATTATCGGATGAGGCGGTGCAAATGCTCCGACAGAATCATATTTGGGCGATCTACTTGAACACAGATGGTCAATGTTATTGGTCGGTTGATTTGCCGGACAATGTGCCGAAAAAGTTACACAATTCAAGATGTCGCACTATTTTCAAAAAGGGTATATTGAGGATTACCCGGTTTTTATTTGGAACACCGATGATGGGTTGTTGGTGCTGGGCTATCCCACAGACAGCTACACAAAACTCACCAGCAATTACTATTCCATTGCAGCACTTCAACGACTCCCCATCTTTGTGCTGGGGATGCTTGGCTTGGATTTGCTGTGCCTCTTTTCAGCCTATTACTTTTCCAAACGCAGAATCATTCACAATACCGAACCGATTGTGTCCGCTGTGGAAACTTTGGCAGACGGAAAGCCAGTTTCACTTCATATCAGCGGAGAACTATCGGAAATTGCAAGCAGTGTAAACAAAGCTTCTTCCATTTTGAATAGGCAAAATGAAGCGCGGGCGAACTGGATCAGCGGCGTTTCCCATGACATCCGCACACCTCTCTCCATGATTATGGGGTATGCGGGCCAGTATTGCAGAAAGTAAAGCTGCCAGCAAGAGCATCCGTGAACAGGCGGAAATAGTACGGAAGCAAAGTGTAAAAATCAAAGAGCTGGTGCAGGATTTGAATTTAGTATCGCAGTTGGAATATGAGATGCAGCCGCTTCATAAAGAGATGGTTCGCTTATCCAAACTACTGCGATCCTATGTAGCAGACCTGTTGAATACAGGAATTTCCGATAGCTACAACATCGGAATTAAGATCACTCCTGACGCCGAAAATGCTGTGTTGGAATGTGATGCCAGATTGATTTCGCGAGCCGTAAACAACCTTGTCCAGAACAGCATGAAACACAACCCACAGGGCTGTGAAGTCTGCCTTTCGCTTACAGCATCGCAAAACCATCTTATCTTGGCGGTTACGGCCTTCTTATTAACACTGACAAAAAAACAGGCGAATCAAATGAATTTTTATCAAAAATATTTTACAAGTTGCTTTAATCCACGGCGGATACTATCTCGGACACGGCTTTGGTCTACACCTTCTACTTCGGCAATTTCATTTACCGTCATTCCCAGATAGTATCGGGCATAAATCCTCTTTGCCTGTTTCTCCGGCAGCTTCATCACAGCAGCATAGACCTGCTCCTGAAACTGTTTTTCCTCCAGAACCATCTCCGGTGTTTGCGGCTTCAACAGCACCGCATTTTCAATGCCATTCTCGCAATCCAGAGAATACTGTGCTTTATAACGATACATCTTCTCAATTCAGGAATACGATATTTACAGTATTCGTTCGATGCGACGAAACCCTGTGATTGCTGACCTGTTCCACCGCATGAAGTACATGGAACGCCGTGGAAGCGGCCTACGCAAAATCGTCAGTGAAACCGAAAAGCTGCCTGGATATACAGAGGCATATAAGCCTGAATTTTCCTCAACGGCAACCGATTTCAGAGTTATATTAAAAAATGTAAATTACCATCATGATTACTCCATCATGGATATAAACCAAGTTAAGACCCAAGTTACCACTTTTGATGAGATTCTTGTTTTTTGTTCAACTCCTCATTCAAAAGCTGAAATTGCAGATTATTGTGGATATAAAAACAACAAAAATTTCACCAAGAAATATCTACGGCCTTTACTAGATTCCGGTACACTTAAAATGACAATTCCAAACAAGCCAAACACTAGAAATCAAAAATATATTACCGTTCGCACAGAGTGAAATAAGAAGCAGGACATTGGGTTTCATCCCTATCGTCCTGCTTCTTATCTATTCTTAATAAGCACCAAATGCTTGAAATTGGGTAAAAAGAAACCCCTGTAAACCAGTGTTTACAAGGGTTCCGAGTGTTCTGATTATTATCTCTTTGTTAACGTTTTGAGAACAAGAAAAGCCCATAAATAGGAAATCTATAGTGGGCATTGTTGCATATGTGTTATATGCCGGTGGCTTCCCATACATTCCCAGAACTACTCATTGCCCTAATGTTTTTGCCAACAACATTATTCCATCAATCCTAATATATCCTGTTCACTCCAATATTCATTTGGATATATTGATAGTTCCTCTTTATGCTTACGAATAATTCTTTCTGGTGATTTAGTATTATCATAAACATGCATAATATCACATATATCAAGTAACTCTTTTAATGTTATTAATTGATTTATAATATCTTTCAATAACTTTACCGCTATCAACATTATGTCCACCTGCTGCCACACGGGATTCTATTCTAGCAATATTAATTTGTGGATCAACTGTCAACACGAATACACATTTTATGAAATATCCCTCTTCTTTTGCTTTTCTTAAAATTTTTAACTTATATTCAGATGACAAGACTGTTTCAAAGGTAAAATCTTCTGTCTTGGCAATTGATTCATATCTCATCCTGTCAACCAAAACAGCCGCTTCCATATTATTCATTCCTGTAGTTGCAACAACATCATCAGCATTAGTATATTTACCAACTTTATCAAAAAAAGCTGTTATAGTACTTTTCCCTGAACCATTTGGTCCTGCTAATACCAGAATCATCGGTTTTCTACTCTGCATACTTTCTTTCCCCATTTGCATATTCAATGTAAGCTTGTTTCTTTTTTTTTTCATCATAACCCGCTATTGGTTTTTTTTACAAATTTTTGCTTTATTTATTGCTGCCTTAACAGCTTCAACTGCTCTTTCGTCCATTTCATTATCCGATTCTGTCAATGTACTTTTCTCTTCTTCTCTGGATACAACTTTTATTCTACCACTCTTTGTGCTTACAGTTGTCATATAAACATCTCTCCTTAATACAAAAATAGCTTCTCAATTATAATATATTTTATCACATTTTATATAAAAAAAACACCTCGGAACCGAAATTCCGAGGTGTAACATACATTTCTGAAACGCCATAAGGCGCTTTGAAGTGTAACTCCAATCTCTTTGTTAACGCTTGCTGAACTGCGGAGCGCGACGAGCTGCTTTGAGACCGTATTAAACATCTCTATGGTGCGTTTTTCCTTGATATTACGGGCTTTTTCGCATTTTCTGTTGTTGGTTGTCCTATTCCTTAACCATAGAAATCGGTGATTTTTCATCGAAATTCTCCTGGTTCAAAGCATCATTCACTACCTCGAAAAGTTCCTCTGGTTTATTATACTTGACCCTCGCGTAAATGTCCATAGTTGTCTTACTATTCTCATGCCCTGCCAGGTACTGAACTGTCTTAGGGTCAACGCCCGCATAGAGCAGATTCGTGATGTAGGTATGCCGCAACAAGTGCGGTGTTACATCGAAATTCAGGGTATAGCGAATCTTGGGATTGTTCCTCTGCGTTGTTCCTAATGTCGGCTTGACGGTATATTTGATGCTCTGTCCATTCACATATTTATAGTAAGTTCTCTCTTTCGCAGAACGAACAACTACATACTGCCAAACTCTCGTAAACTGAGAATAGGAAAGCGGCTGCCCCTCACTGTCCGCAATCACATACTCCGATATGGAATTGGCTTCTGCTTCCCGCAGGCAGTCCACCAGGCACTTCGGAATGGGAATGTCCCTTTTAGCTGCTTTTGTCTTTAGAACGGTAGAAATCACCGGCCTGTTATGCTCCGCGCGCCATGCACGTCTCACGGAAATGTATGGTGTGGATTCATCCAGGAATACACAATCCCATTGCAATGCAAGAATTTCTTCCCGACGCAAGCCGGAATACAAACCAATCATAATAAAAAGATATGGCGGAAGCTCTTTCACCGTATCCAACAGAACCGCAACATGTTGATCTGTTAAGGCATCTTTCTTTTTCGATGCTTTTCCGCCCTTTGCTGAAATTCCTACACACGGATTATCGGTTATCAGCTGACTGCGCTCTGCCGAATAAAACACACACTTAATCAGCATATTTACCGTATCATACAGTCCTTTCGATTTTTGAGACAGCGGAACAAGCGCCAGACGAATATCATCCGCAGTCACTTCCTCCATATACATATCTCCCAGAGAGTTGATGACATAATTCTTCATATTCTGTCTGTATCCTTTTATAGTGGCCGTAGACACCTTTGCTGACTGCATCAGCAGCCATTTCTCACAATACTCGGCAACCGTCGGATGCTTCCGGCGAAAGATGATTTCCTCCACCTGTCTCCGGCCTTCCAACTGCTTTTCATATAATTCTTCACAGGTGGTCGCATATAAGCTGACCTGCTTTCCATCGGCATCTGTAATTCTGGTTCTCTAATACAGTGTTCCTTTTTCTTGTAACCGTTCCGTACTCTGGAACGCTTTGTTTTTTCTTAGCCATACAAATCTTCCTTTCCTGATAATGAGTGTTCTTAAATTCACACCTTCTTTTTTATCAGAAAGCACTAACTTAATCAAAGATACGGCTGATGTAAAACAAAGAGCGAGACATCCTTGCCTCGCTCCTGCGTTGTTTCCTGCTTTTTATAATGTTATGCCTGTGCTGCATCCCACTGGGCAAATGCACCACCCATTGTTCTTACCAGCTCATCTGGTCTGTTGTACTTAACCTTTGCATAAATATCCATGGTAATCTTGCTACTTTCATGCCCTGCCAGGTATTGAACCGTTTTGGGATCCACCGACGAATGAATCAGATTCGTAATGTATGTATGACGCAGCTGATGCGGTGTCACTTCAAAATCTAAGCTGTAAATCACTTTTCCGTTATGTGCTGCCTTTTCACCGAGGACCGGCGTAACCGTGTGCTTTACACGCTTTCCATCCTCGTAGCGATAATAGAAACGCTCCTTGACTGTTCGGGTTACAATGTACTGCCAGAGCCGCTTGAACTGTGTATAGGACAACGGATCACCATCCCGGTTCGGCACTACATATTCTGACTGTGAATTAGCTTTTGTCTCTTTCAGACAGTCCGCCAGGCAAACCGGCAACGGAATATTTCGATGCGCGGCTTTCGTTTTCAGCTCATCCAGAATCACCGGTCTGTTATTTTCCGTGTGCCATGCCCTGCGTACCGCTAAATAAGGGCAATCCACATCCAGATATACAGAATCCCATTTTAGGGCAAGAATTTCTTCTCGCCGCAATCCTGCATACAGCCCTAACATGACAAATACATACGGCGGAAGTCCCTGAATGGCATCCAGCAGTCTGGCGGCCTGTTCATCCGTCAATGCCGCTTTGTCCTTCTGCGGAACGCCTCCACCTTTGGCTGTAAGGTAAATCGTTGGGTTGTTATCAATAATCTTACTTTCCTTTGCTGCACGGAAAATGGATTTATACAGGATAACCACTGACTTATATACCGAAGCGGACTTCTCGGAAACAGGAACAAGTGCAAGCTGAATGTCATCCAGTGTCACATCTGCCATCCGCATCTGTCCCAGTTCTTTTATGATGTGCCGTCTGACCTTTGATGTATAATCTATCAGCGTGGTTGCCCTCACATGAACCGACTGCATCAAAAGCCATTTTTCACAGTAGTCTGCAACCGTCGGGGATTTCCGACAGAATGTATCGTTGTCGATCTGCTCTAATGCTCCCAACTCTTTATCATATAATTCTTCCGGTGTTCTCGCATAAAGGGCCACCAGTTTTCCATCTGCGTTCTGAACCAATGTCACTTAGTTAAGCTTATTGGTTCACTATGAGGCCAAAAACCTCTAACAAAAATTTATAAATTATAGTTGACACATCAATCAAAATGTGCGGCCGCTCTCGTTGCTGATATATTTTTAAAGGTAACGAGAGCGGCGTGAATTAGAACTATATTTCATTCTGATCAAGGAGGTTTACCTATGACATTTCCTGAAATTGTCAAAACTACACTTTGGGACATTATTGATGAGATGTCCCGCTCACTTTCTTCTTTTTGTAAAAAATCCAGATAAGGATTTTATCCGCAAACGCAAACTTGATTTTAAGAAAATGATGCATCTGATCATTTCTATGGAAAGCGGAAGCCTAAATCATGAACTTCTCAAATTTTTTTTGAGTATGATTCCTCAGTTCCTACTGGCTCTGCTTTTTTTTATCAACAACGTTCCAAACTTTCCGTTTCTGCATTCCGTCACCTTCTCAAGGAATTTAACCTTAAATTCCCCTTAGAAAAATTTCGCGGAAAATACTATCTTATTGCGTGTGATGGTTCTGAATTTAACATTGCCAGAAATCTTAAAGATGCAGATACTTCCAGCTCTGCGAGGTTTACGATAAGTTGCGTTCTTTTCTGCTGGCTTTGCTCTGTGGGTGCATTTTGCGATATACTCCTGAAGGCCCGCTGAGGTAAAGTACACACAGCCATTCTGCACATATTGCACATAAGAAATAAGACCATTGTTACGGGCCGCGTCCAGCGTTGCAATGCTGATACCCAAAATTTCTGCTGCTTCTTTTCGCGTAATAAGTTTTTCCATAAAGCATATTTCCTCCAATCCGTCAAGTTTGTCATCGTGTTTGTTCAAAGCACATGAATACGCTGGCAGCCGAAACCACCAGCGCATGGTATCTGATTTTGAACAGAAAGCGGCAAACGCTTCCTATTTATATTTCTCAGCTTTCGTCACATTTGCCACGCCCCCTGACGATAGGAACACAACAGGTCTCCGCTGGCGCGGCTGTCATAACTCCGCAGCATCGTTCGTATCGTGTGCCGCAGGGTTCCCCCCAAGTCTTTGGCGGGCCGTGAGGAAGTATCTTTAAGCCCCCATGCAGTCATCGCGCCGAATCTGCCACAATCCGTTTTATGAAATCGTAGATCGCTCCGAAGCAGTTCTTTCATCACCTCCCTGACTGCTCCATCTTCGCGGCGTTTCACATTCGCTCATAC
>VOFF01000263.1_pt1 | contig 120001 bp, 193 predicted proteins | sample 5384061 | NCBI WGS metagenome assembly VOFF01 (sample SAMN12384725, study PRJNA508395) | human gut metagenome | isolation source: healthy gut E | host: Homo sapiens | reverse complement strand
GTGTTTTCAGCAGGCTACATTATAATACCGCCATGGGAGCCTGTCAACGCTTTTTCTGAATTTTTTAATTTACCCCCGCAAGAACTCTCGTTTTCTCTTCTATCCTCTTCTATTCTTCCGAATCCTCATGTTCTATTTTCATTTTTGTGCGCAAGGAGTGTACCCGTCATGCAAAAGATTCTCAGTCTTCTCCGTCGGTGTGTGGAGGACTATGATATGATCGCCCCCGGGGAGCGGGTGGCCGTGGGGGTATCCGGGGGAAGGACTCGCTGATGCTGCTGGCCGCCCTGGCCCGGCTGGCACAGTTTTATCCTGGGGGCTTTTCCGTGGAGGCCTTTACGGTGGACATGGGGACCCCGGGCATGGACCTGTCTCCTCTGGCGGACTACTGCCGGGAGCTGGGCGTCCCCTTCCACCGGATTCCCACCCAGATGTACCATGTGATCTTTGAGACCCGGCGGGAGAAAATCCCTGCGCCCTCTGCGCCAAAATGCGCCGGGGCTCCTCCACACCGCCCCCTGCTGGAGGCGGGCATTCACAAGGTCGCCCTGGGCCACCACTATGACGACGCAGTGGAGACCTTCTTCCTCTCCCTGTTTTATGAGAGCCGCCTGTCCTGCTTCCACCCCGTAACCTATCTGGACCGCACGGACATCACCCAAATCCGCCCCCTTCTCTATGTCAGCGAGGCCATGATCCGGGAGGCGGTTCCCCGCCTCCAGCTCCCGGTGGTCCACAACCCCTGCCCCGCCGACGGCCACACCAAGCGCCAGGAGGTCAAAACCCTCATTGCCTCCCCTGGAACCCCAGTATCCCAAACTGAAGGAGTCCGTCTTCGCCGCTATGCAGCGCCTCCCCTCCCCCCATTGGGCCCCCCTGGGAACTCCGCCGGCGGCCGCCCACGGAATGAGTCATTGTCATCGAATTGTATCTTCTTTTTTCCAATATTTTTTTGCTATACTATGGCAAGAGAAAGAAAAGGAGGGTACCCCCATGGCCGCACCCGAAATGCAATTCATTGCCCGGGAGGTAGAATCCCTGTTCCGCGCCCATTACAGCAAATTGGTCTGGTACGCCCAAACCCTTCTGACCAGGAACGCCCAGACATCCGATCCTGGGCGGGCGGAGGAGGCGGTCCAGGAGGCGTTTGCCATTGCCTGGTCCAAATGGGAGGACCTGTTCGCCAGCCCCAATCCCGCCGGCTGGCTGTACAACACGGTAAACAACGTGGTCCGAAACATGATCCGCGCCGACCAGCAGTGGGCCTCCCGCCTGCTCCAGGCCCAGGCCGCGCTGTCCCACCAACCCTTCCAGCCTCCGCCGGGGCCGACCTGGAATTGGAAGGTTTGGTCTCCCAAGAAGATCTGGATCTGCTGAAACGGTTGTATTTGGAAGGGATGACCTATGAGGAGCTGGCGGCAGAGGAAAACCTGAACCAAAACACCCTGGCCGCCCGTGTCCGGCGCATCAAGCTCCGATTTCAAAAAATATACCGGGAGATTGAACATTTTTCTGATCCGCCCTGCAAAAAAAAGTGACACGGCACGACATAAAGAAAAAGAGAGGAGGTTCCAAACTATGAACGATCCCAAAAACAAGCTGGGACAGTACGCCGGGTTGGAACAGCTCTCCACCCAAGCGCTGGAAGACCTGCTCCAGCAGGATTTCGCCGCGGGGAGAGGACCACTCCAATCCAGACTTGGTCATGGCAATCATGGAGGTGATGGAACAGAGAACGCCCCAAGCCGCCCCGGCGGTGGATGTGGACGCCGCGTGGAATGCCTTCCGCGCCGGGAAGATAGCGCCCATGGAACCCGAGGCAGAGGCCGCAGGTCCTCTCCCAGAGGTCGCGCCGGTCCCGCCGTCCGCCGCCCCGCAAAAGCCCCGCCGAAGAAAAGCGCCCCCGCCGCGCCCTGGCGGTGGCGGCCGTGGTCTGTGTACTGGTCTGCCTTTCCATCCTTCCGGTGCAGGGCAGCAGTCTGCTGCAAAATTTGGTGCAGTGGTCTGACGCCAACTTCTCCTTCCTGTCCAGGGAACCCGATGGGACCGAGGCGGTCCTCCGCAGCCCGGACTACCAGCAGGTGGAAAAAACCGTGTCCGAGCTGACAGACCGGCCTGTTTTGCCCACCTGGTATCCGCCGGGCAGCTCCGTGGTGCAGGTGGAGAGGCATACCGTGGAGAACGGCTATTATTGTGTGGTGGTTTTCTCTCTGAATGGGGAGGAGTTTACTCTGTGCGTTGGAATTTATGACACTGTTGAAGACTTACCCACCCGTCAATACGAAAAAAACAAAGGTCCCGTGGAGGAATACTACGCCAATCATATTTCCCACTACATCATGGGAAATATGGAGCGGAACACCGCCGTTTGGAGAAACGGGCCCACGGAATGCAGCCTGCACGGCTTCCTCAGCCCGGACACCTTGAAACGAATGATTGATTCCATTTACGAATGAAACAGAAAGGAAAAAACACATGAAACGCATTGGTCAAAAAACAGCTTTCCCTCTTGCTCTGCCTGGTGCTCCTGTTCACTATGGCCATTCCGCCGGCGCCCGAGCCAGTGATTATTTTAACAACACTTATGTTTCAGCAACCGCCGTGGGCGGCGGAACTCTGCGGATTAAAGTGGACGTTGCTGCCTCCGGTATAATGCAAGAGCTGGGGGCCACCGAAATTATTGTTCACGAACGGCAAGCCAATGGAACGTACAAGCCGGTGCGCACCTTTACGCGAAATCAGAACGCCAATCTGATTCGAAAGAACTGTGCTTCCAATGTAATCTCCCTCACATACAAAGGAACCTGGAAAATACTACTACATCACCGCGCACTGCTACGCCAAAAAAACGCCAGCGGCACCGGGGCCACCTGGATCGGCTCTAATGCGGTAAGGGCATAACCGTCACTTTTCCTTTTTCGGGCCGTAAACGATGCGGCCCGAAAAATTTTTTTTTTTTTTCGATCCCGATGCAAATAAATCGGGTTGGCACGACATGTATAGGGTAGAGGGCAGGGGGCCAATGCAAGAAAGGAGGTGTTGATACCTACACAAATTAGATCCCAGAACATAAAAAACAAAGTACTATACGAGAAAGAAGGACAACATTTATGAAGAAAATTATCTATTTCTTATTATGCATATTGTTATTTACAAGCATGTTTGCTACCTCTGTGTTTGCTTATTCTCCACAAAAAGCTATTACATATTCTAATACTTATGCAAGAAACCCGAACAAAATGAACACTTTAGGAGTTGGATATAACGTTTATAGTAGAGATTGTACAAACTTTGTCTCCCAGTGTTTATATGCAGGAGGATTATCTCAAGATTCCACATGGAAGAGTATTCCCAACTGGCACGGTAATACAGTAGTTCGAGTTGATAGTACACAGTGGGTCAATGCAAATTCACTCAAAGAATACTTAAAAACCTCTGGGCAGGGGAACTAAAATTGGCTCTTGGTCTTTAAAGGGTTCCCCCTTCACCTTATCTCACTTTCGCATATGTTAATGATAGCAGCAATTTGTCAAGTAGCAGGACAGGGAAAAGTTGTCTTGTTTTATGACTGGGAAAGTGATGGCACTATGAATCATAGCGCATTTTTTGTCGCAAATAATGGCAAGTCAACTCTTTCTGGAGAAGGTTATGGCGACCTAATTAATCAGCACACAGAAAATCGCAAGCAAGTACTTTGGCGTCCTGATAATCGCCAGAACTCTACCCAAAAAGCAACTACTCGTGTATATGCATTTGAGATCAAAGCATAACAAGAAGGGAGCATATCTATAATGAAACATTCCATGCTGAAGGTAGGCCTTGCGCTTACGTCCATTAGTATCTTGATTGTTACTATCTTACTTTTTTTTCTGCTTTCCGAGACACAACTCCTCAAGATATCGACGAGATTAGATTTTCTATTATTGGCGCCTATGAAACTCAGGTACAGATGGGAATGTTTACTTCGCCAGACGGAAAAAGTTCTTCTTTGACTCAAGAAGAGTTAAACACTCTGTCATCGCAATTCGACGCAAAAGTTGACCGTTATTATGCGCAAAATACTCACTGTAACGAATTCTACAAAATGGCTTAACCGAGACTATCTTTTCCGTAGTCTTCAGAACGAAGTTGACAATTGCATTGCCGGTGGAGTCTCTCAGTGCGATATCACAGAAATTACGTTGTCAGAAGATGGCTCTCAGGCCACAGTTTCTGCCACAGTCACCACCTGGAATAAGTGGATAACACAAGAAGAGGATGGCAGCTACACCGTCTCCAGCCCTGTCAACCGGGATTATGCCCAGGTAAAATTGGTTAAGGAAGATGGTTTTTTTGGAAATTGTTGGAAACTCTATCTTTTGACAAGGGATTAGACGGTTACGATCCTACCATCATCCAACAGGAAAATCCTACAGCAGCAGCAAGCAATTCCCAGCAAGTCAGCATCTCTACTTCTGAACAAACGCAAATCCTTGGTGAAATCGAAAAGAGTGAGGAAATCCTTTCGACACAATATAGTTCTTTTTTTCAAGCAGCGAGAGACGCTGTCTTAGAAATTGACGTTGAGAAGGGCAACTATTTAGCCCTTCTTGGATAAATTCAAAAATGCAAAAGCGGCCTCCTACTTTGATTAATCCACAGGTTTAATTCCTTTCCAAATGTAAGCCGGAGAGAACAATTTTCTCCGGCTTGCATTTTCTCATTCCCTTCTGTTCTTTTTATTCCCCCGTCTTGCTACCGTTCAACTTTTTGATACACTATGCTAAACTAATACCCCAGCTTTCATCTCCTTTCATGAATGGAGTGTAATTTCATGACCAAAAAGGACACCCTCAGTCTGCTCATCATCCTTTGCCTGACTTCACTGCTTTTATCCGCTGCCTACTTCCTGACCCCTCACGCCGTTGTCCGCTCACCAGAACACACCCAGTTATCGGTCATTCACATGGATTCTCCCAACGGTTCCGGAACGTCCTACTCTTGGGTCCCCACGACAGAGGAGGACCAGGCAATCGCCCAAAAATTGTGGAGTATCTTTCCTCTGCCCAGGAACGTTATACCTTCCAGAGAACCCTTTACGGTGGGTACCCCGCCGATTGGGATGTGATGACCCTTATGCTCTCCATGCCAGACGGAAGTACCCGCGGCATCGTTTTGGGCCCAGCAGGATTCCAGTCCTACCACGACAAAGATGCTTTCGTGAACTATTCCTATCCATCTTCTCCCCATCCCTCGTTCCCCAATGCTCTGATCTGTACCCTAATCCACCCGGAAGAAATTCGAGCCTTTGTTGATGAGGCGTTCGCCTCCTCTTGAGGGGGAATATGTGCCTTTAGGAGGATGCTATGACGAAACGCAACCGAATTTTATGCCTCTGCCTGGCCATACTGGCAACCGCCGCAGTCGCATTTTTCCTGCTTTATCCCCACACCACTGGGCCAGTCCTTCCCCGGAGCGGTGACGCCCACATTCAGGCAGTGGAACTCCGCGCCGATGGGGGAACTCCGTGTGTGGTCTCCCAAAACAGAGGAAGACCGGGAAAAAGAACTGGTCATTCTGGACTTTCTGGCAGAGAGCCGCCAGCGGCATCTGCTCCCGAACCATGAAACAGATTGGGCGGCGATGCCAGCCAGCGGCAGTATATGTTGATTGTCATTCAAAATGGCTCCAACTTGGTAAACATCGATCTGGCACAGGACGACATCGTGGGGAGAAGGCCCCTTCAATATGGTGTTCTCCGATGGCTGCCTGTTCCCCCCCGAGGGTATTTGCTAACGCCCGGTGAAATCCGCACCTTTGTGGAGCGCACACTGGATGACGCCAACTACACCGTCAGCTCAGCAGTTTGATGAGGTATCTCCCTATGCTGTTTTCCAGCCTTGCGACTCCCCCAAGTATGCGGGTTCCTACAACAAAGACTTCGGATATAAAGGCCAAGTGTTCTCCCCGAAGTATAAACAGAGCACCCAAAACTTGTCCAAAGAAGCCCGGCAAGTCTTTAACGGCGCTGTCGGCATCGGCAAACACGATAAAATGAATACACAGAGTTATTCCGGATTTTTCAAATGATTATTATGAAACGACTTATCATAGGAATCGTTGTCTGTCTTCTGATTGCCTCCTGCATCGTCATACTTCCAATCACCAGCACCGTAGCAAACCGTCTTGGAGAGACTGATGGTATTCTTACATGCAGCGTAACAAAGAAACAAAGCAGCCAAACAACCTCTCCGTTATATGGGACAAAGAGACCTTTGCCGCTTTCTATTCCCTTTGCTCAGACCGTAAACGCAACCTTTCACGGTGCGGACCCCCATATGGAGTACCCCTTGGAGGAAACAAGCTATCCCCTCTATCTGGAACACCCACAAGGCGAGTCCGACCTACTGGTCCTCACGGAAGGAAACCTTCTTTTCTACCACGGCCTGCGATATACCCTTGACAGCAACGCTCTATTTTCTTTTTTGAAAGAGCATGCCTAAGCCCAGTCCCCAGGAACGAAACTCGCTGGCAAGTCTGTATCCCTCTCCATGGGGCGGAGAGAATTTTCTCTCCGCCCTTTGTGCTTTTCTTTTGGCAATCAATGTTCTGTTCTCTTTATGGAACGCTCCCAAAAACTTTGTGCAACTTTTTGGGGATTTCCCGTCACAAATTCCTCTGTCCTTTCGTTATTAAAAGGGGAAAAAATATTTCCGTCCCTTCCGCCGCCGTTCTTCTTCTGGATTTGAGGGTCACCCGCCTATTACTTATTCTGAAAAGCGACAAATCTGTGCACCTTATTACAATTTAGATACAATTCCCCCATCAATCTTGTCATTTTCTCTTTTTTCCTGTACACTGTATAAAGCAAGAAAAAAAGGATCAAATCATCTCCAAATCAAAAAGTATATCCTCGGCATCCCGACAAATAAGACCATACCCGCATAAAGAAATGTTCGCACATCCGCCTTTGGTTCGAACGTCGGAATGAGGGAGGTCATTCTATGAAAAACCGATTGGAAACTACAAAGGATGGTAATGAATCATGAATCTATTGTTCTTGCCTTTTTTTGCAGCATTCCCTTTCTCCTCGCCTCTATGATGAAAAAAAAGCCGCAAAAGATAAATTCCCTACCTTAGAGTGCTGTATTCTCTCCTTTGGCTTTTTGGTATGCTATCTTCTTTTTTCGCCATGCTGTCCAATGCCTAAAAACAAGGCGAAAAACGCCTTCTGCACAAAGGGCGGAGAGAAGTTTCCCTCCGCCCTTTGCGCTTTCTTCTTGTGGCAATCAACGTTCCGCGCTCTTTATGGACTTCTCCCAAAAACTTTATAAAAATTTTGGGGGATTTCCCGTCACAGATTCCTCTGTTCTTTCGTTATAGGGATGGGGAGTATCTTTTCCTCCCTCAGTCCTTCTTTTTTTTTCTTCTGGAACTGGCTGGTTTTCGGTTCTCCTGAGGAGAAAAAAAGCGGAATTTTCCCTTCCTCCATCGCCTGGAAATACGGTATTTCCCAATAGGCCTGGGAGGCCAGATAGAAAATCATCTCTCTGGGCGCAGGGATGGTTTTTGCGCGGCCGGCCGAGGTGGTGCTCCACCATCCCTTCCCGGACCAAAGTATCCCAACACGCATTCGCCACCCGTTGAATCTGTTTGGTCACCGTCTTAACACTGCGTTTCCCCTTCTTCCCTTTCGGCAGGCGCTCGGCCGCTTTGGCATAAAGCTCCTTGGTCACCGCGATGTCATCCTCCGGGATACCTTGCCGAAACATCAGCTCCACAGCAGCATCCACCGCGTAGGCCAGTGGACGAATATCCACATCGGCTGTACCCAAAATGGAACGAATTACAGTTTGAGAGTTTTTCATTAAGAATCACCTTTCCTTAAAAAAGATGAACTTATGATAAAATAATCCGTAGAAACCATCGTTTCTTTTTTTTTTTTTTGGATGTTTTTCCCTTCCAGGAGGCTGGCCTGTGTCTCCCCTGCAAAAGTTCTTTCGAGCGCAATTAAGGAGGGTTTCTATGAAGCGGTTTCGTTTCCTCCCTAAACTGCCCCGCCTGATCATCGGGTTTGCTTTCTGCTGCTCTCTGCTGCTCTCCTTCTCCGAGGGTTCACGCACTCCAACGATTTGGCGTTTCTCTACGATCTGCCCAAGAAAGACATGGTTCTCCACTTGGAGGAATCCATCTCCTCCTCTGTCAGCACCTCCATGGACCACACCGTCTCCTCCCATCAATGGGGACTGTCCGGGATCACTGCCGTGGGTACCCTGCATCTGGACCAAGCGCAGGTTTGCTCCGTCACCGCAGCCCCCTTGTTCGAGATGTGAAGGTCCTCTTCCTCTCCGCGGATGGCACCTCCCTTCTCTGGACGACCGATGATCCCGCCGACCTGTCTCTGCCCGCCGGCACCCATACCGTCTACTGTGTGGGGAAAACACTTCTGGGGCTCCATGCGGGCTGAAACCCCAAGTCCCTTCCACCCCGCTTGAGAAAAGGAGTTTTTATGACGAAATCCAAACCCTGGCGCCGCTTCCTGCCGATCCTTCTTGCGGTGCTTCTGGCCCTGGGAATCGCGCTTTATGCCGTCCCCCTATGCTCAGATGGTCAGTTACCGAAACAGTGCACCTGTACAGACCTGCGCCGCCCAGTTGGCGGCGGCTTATGGCGAGAAAACCGGGACCGCCCTCTCCCAAGAGGATATTTGCCGGGACTTATCCTATTTACAGCGCTGGCTCATGTTTTCCGACACCCTCCCCACGGAAATCGTAGATCTCCGGGAGGGCCGCCCCAGGTATGCCATGCCGATCACCGATACCTACACGGAGTATGTGGACGTGACCCGCTCGGTCACCGGTACCATTCGCTATTGCATTCAAAACGCAGACGGCACAATCCAAGACAACGTGTCACTCACTCCTTTGGGTCTCACTTTCCTCAACGGCGCTCTGATCTGACAGAAGAATCCATTCCCACAGCAACACCCTGCCCTCGGCAGGGTGTTATTTTTGGAAAACCCAGGGAGAAATGTATGCCGCCCCTTGTATCTCCCCGCGTTTTGTGGCATAGTGAATATGGTATATTGTCTGCACAGGGGAAGGAGGGCTGTTATGCTGTATAAGGTGCGCTCCCTTGGGCTCCAGGGCATTTCCGGTTACGAGGTAACTGCGGAGTGCGACCTGGCCAGCGGTTTGCCCAATTTTGACATTGTGGGCCTGCCGGACACCGCCGTAAAAAAGAGGCCCGGGAACGGGTCCGTTCTGCCATCAAGAACAACGGCTATCCTTCCCGGTGGGGCGGATCACCGTGAACCTGGCCCCTGCCAACCTGCGTAAGTCCGGCACCATTTACGACCTGCCCATCTGCGTGGGCATCCTGGCCGCCAGCGGGCAGCTGACCTGGTCGGACCCCCACTGCGCTTTTGTGGGGGAGCTCTCCCTGTCGGGCACCCTGCGGCCGGTGGTGGGCATGCTGCCCATGGCCCTGGCCGCCCGGGATGCGGGAATTCAGCGTCTGTTCGTCCCCGCCGACAGTGCCCCGGAGGCCACCCTGGCCGAGGGGCTCACCGTCTACCCGGTGGAGACGGTGGAACAGCTGGCCGCCCACCTCACCGGCCAGTCCCCCATCACCCCCTGCCCCGCCCTGGTCCGGGGCGCCGGATGCCCTTCCACTTCCTGACTTCGCGGAGGTCCGGGGACAGGAGCCGGTGAAGCGAGCCCCTGAAATTGCCGCCGCTGGGGGACACAACCTTCTCATGGTGGGGGCCCCCGGGCTCGGCAAGAGCATGCTGGCCCGGCGCTTCCCCTCCATTCTGCCCCCTTCAGCCAGCGGGAGGCCTTGAGGCCACCCAAATTCACTCGGTGATGGGGCTGACCACCAAGGAGCATCCTCTGCTCACCCAGCGCCCCTTCCGCGCCCCTCATCACACCATCTCCGCCGGCGGCATGGCCGGCGGAGGGAATCCCTATCCCAGGCCGGGCGAAATCTCCTCTGGCCCACCATGGGGTTCTCTTTCTGGATGAGCTGCCAGAGTTTCATAAAGACGTGATTGAGGTCCTCCGCCAGCCCATGGAGGAGGGGGGTCATCTCCGTGGTCCGCTCCGCCGCGTCAGAGACCTACCCCTGTGACTTCACCCTTCTGTGTGCCATGAACCCCTGCAAATGCGGCTGGTACGGTCATCCCTCCGGCCGGTGCCGGTGTACGCCGGCCCAGGTGAAGCGTTACCTGGGCAAGCTCTCCGGCCCGCTGCTGGACCGGATTGATCTTTTCGCCGAGGTGCCTCCCCTGGAGTTTGAAGCCCTTTCCGACCGCAGCCCCGGGAATCCTCCGCCGCCATCCGCGCCCGGGTCACCCAGGCCCGCGCCCGGCAGAGCGCCCGCTTCGGCCCCGATGGCCCCACCTGCAACGCCGCCATGGGCCAGGTGGCCCTGCGCCGCTGGTGCGCCCTGGACCCAGAGGGACAGGCCCTTATGAAGGGGGCCTACGAGCGCATGGGCCTCACCGCCCGCAGCTATGACCGCATTCTGCGGGTGGCCCGCACCATCGCCGATCTGGACGGGGCGGCCGCCATCCTGGCCCACCATCTGGCCGAGGCCATCCAATACCGGGAATCCGACTATTTTGCATCTTAATGCCCCTTTGTACACCGCCGGACCCCGGCGTTTATTCCATCACCCACGAAAGGAATTCACCGCTATGTCAAATACTTCCCAGTCTCTCCCGGTGGGAGAGGAAATCTTTCTGCTGAAAATGGGCGAGATGGTCCTCAAGGGCCTCAACCGCCGGACCTTCGAGGAGCGCCTCATGGGCAACGCCCGTCGCCGGCTGGAGCCATACGGCAAGTTCCGCATTTACTCCCGCCAGTCCACCACCTACGTGGAGCCCAAGGAGGCCGGCTGTGACCTGGACGGGGCCTTTGAAACCCTCCGCCGCCTGTTCGGGGCGGTGGGGCTCTCCCGGCCAAGGCCTGTGAGAAAACCCCCGAGGCCATTCTGGAAACCGCCAAAACCTACCTCCGGGACGATCTGATGGCCGCCCGCACCTTTAAGGTGGAGTCCAAGCGGGCCGACAAGTCCTTTCCCATGACCTCCATCCAGCTGTCCCAGTTTGTGGGCGGAGAACTCAACGAGGCCTTCCCCCACATCCAGGCGGATATGCACACTCCCCGAGGTGGTGGTCCACGTGGAGGTCCGGGATTTTTTGCCGCCTATGTCCACGCCAACCCCCACCCCCCCGGCGCCGGCGGACTGCCGGTGGGGGTAGGGGGACCGCCGTCCCCTGCTCTCTGGAGGGATCGACAGCCCCGTGGCCTCCTGGATGATGGCCAAGCGGGGGGCTGGCCCTGGAGATGGTCCACTTCTACTCCTACCCCTACACCTCCCCTGAAGCCAAGGAGAAGGTGCTGGACCTGGCCCGGCTGCTTACCCCCTGGTGCGGCCGCCTCACCGTCCATGTGGTCCCCTTTACAGAGATTCAGGAGGAACTCCGCCGCAGCTGCCCCGAGTCCCTCTTCACCCTGCTCATGCGCCGGTTCATGATGCGCATCGCCGAGCAGGTGGCCCAGCGGGTGGGGGGCCCACGGGCTGGTCACCGGCGAGTGCCTGGGCCAGGTGGCCAGCCAGACCATGGAGGCCATGGCGGTCACAGGGCAGGTGGTCTCTCTCCCCATCTTCCGGCCCGTGGTGGGCATGGACAAGGAGGAGATCGTTCACATCGCCCGAAGGATCGGCACCTTCGAGACCTCCATCCTGCCCTATGAGGACTGCTGCACCGTCTTTACCCCCCGCCATCCTAAAACCCGCCCCTCCCTGGAGGAAATCCAGGAGGCCGAGGCCGCCCTGGATATCGACGGTCTGATCGAAACCGCCATGCAGGGCATCGAAAGGGTGGTGCTGCACCCGTGAGCCACACCGCTGAACTTATCGCCGTGGGCACGGAGCTTCTCCTGGGCAACATTGCCAACACCGACGCCCAAATGATCTCCGAGGGATTGTCCCAACTGGGGATCAACGTCTACTATCACACCGTGGTGGGGGACAACCCGGAGCGGGTCCGCCAAGCAATGGACATTGCTCGCCAGCGGGCGGACATTCTCATCACCACCGGGGGCTGGGCCCCACCTGTGACGACCTCACCAAAGTTGCCGTGGCCCAGGCCTTTGGCCGGACCCTGGTGTACCACGAGCCCTCGGCCCAGCGGATTCGGGACCGGTTCGCCGCCATGGGGCGGCCTGTCACGGAAAACAATTTCCAGCAGGCCATGATCCCAGAGGGGGCCACCGTCCTGGACAACGACTGGGGCACCGCCCCCGGGGTAGCCATGGAGGCCGACGCATCCACGTGCTGATGCTCCCTGGCCCGCCCCGGGAGTGTGAGATGATGTTCCGCCACCGGGCCGTCCCCTACCTGAAAGGGCTCTCGGAAGGGGGTGATCGTCTCCCGCACGGTGAAAAACCTTCGGCATCGGGGGAGTCCGCTGCCGAGGCCCTGCTGCGGGATTTGATGAATTCCCTCCACAACCCCACCCTGGCCCCCTACGCCAAGCCCACCGGCACGGAGCTGCGGGTCACCGCCCACGCCCGGACCGAGGCGGAGGCCCTGGCCCGCATTACCCCTGTGGTGGACCAGGTCAAGGCCCTGCTGGGGGACAAGGTCATTGGGGTGGATGTGTCCTGTTTGGAGGAAGTCTGCTATGGGCTGCTGAAGGAGCGGGGCTCACCGTGGGCACCGCCGAGTCCTGCACCGGCGGTCTCCTGGCCAAGCTTCTCACCGACCTGCCCGGCTCCTCTGCCCTGTTTCGGGGGGGCATTGTCAGCTATACCAATGCGGTGAAAGCCGGTGTCTTGGGGGTCCCTCAGACACTGCTGGACCAATACGGCGCGGTCTCTCCCCCAGGTAGCCGAGGCCATGGCCCGAGGGGCCAAAGCCGTTCTGGGGTGTGACATCGCCCTGTCCGCCACCGGCGTGGCCGGCCCCGACCCCGACGACCGGGGCAATCCCATCGGCCTGGTTTACCTGGGCCTGGCCTGGGGCGAGCAGTGCCAGGTGGTTCCCCTTCACGCCGGTCAGGTGGACCGGGACCGGATTCGCCGGCAGGCCGCCCAGACCGCCCTGGACCTGCTGCGCCGGCATTTAACGGGGCTGTGAGCCCCCGCCTTCTTTGTACAACAGGAGCTGGGACACCACGGTGCCCCAGCTCCTGTTCCCGTTATTTCCTCCCCTTCCGGCGTTGACAGGCCCCGCTCCATCCAGTACAATAGAAACGATAAAACTCCCAAAAAATACCGGCGGGCACTCCCCGCCCTCGGTTCTCCAAAGGAGCCTTCCCATGGAAAACAAACGTATTGTGGTGAAAATCGGCACCTCCACCCTGGCCCACCCCTCGGGCCTGCTGAACATCCGGCGGGTGGAGGAACTGTGCAGAGTCCTCAGTGACCTGAAAAACGCCGGTCATGAGATCATCCTGGTCTCCTCCGGGGCCATCGGCATGGGGGTGGGCAAACTCTCCCTCCCCCACCGGCCCGAGGACACCCCCACCAAGCAGGCCGCCGCCGCCGTGGGACAGTGTGAGCTCATGTATACCTATGATAAGGCCTTTGCCGAGTACAATCACACCGTGGCCCAGATTTTGCTCACCGCCGCCGATGTGGATCACCCGGACCGCTTTCAAAACTTTCACAACACCATGCGCCGTCTGCTGGACTTGAAGGCCCTGCCCATCATCAACGAAAACGACACCGTGGCCACCGAGGAAATGGGGATCGGGGACAACGACACCCTGGCCGCCGTGGTGGCCGTGAGCATGGAGGCAGACCTGCTGATCCTGCTGTCCGATATTGACGGGCTTTACACCGCCGACCCCCATACCCATCCAGAGGCCACCCTCATCGCGGAAATCCCCGCGCTCACCCGGGAGATCTGGGAACTGGCCGGCGGGTCGGGGTCCTCCCCTGGGCACCGGCGGCATGTCCACCAAGCTCCAGGCCGCGGACATTTGCACCCAGGCCGGCTGTGACATGGTCATTGCCAATGGGTCCTCTCCCTCTGTACTCTATGACATCGCGGACGGCAAGCCCGTGGGCAGCCGCTTCCGCGAAAGAAAGGATAAGACTGCCATGAATCTTCCCCCTCCCTCCGGCGAGATGCCCTGCTATCCGCCGCCCGCTTTCAGCGGCCACGAATTTTCCGCCTCTGCCGCTGCCGACCCCACCGAGCTGACCATCACCCGCCCCCTGCTGGAGGAGGCGCTGGCGGCCAAGCCCGCCCTGGCCGCCCTCTCCACCGAGGAGAAGAAAGCCGTTCTTCTGTCCATGGCCGACGCCCTGGAGGCGGACACCCCCGCCATTCTGGCGGCCAACGCCCTGGACCTGGCCGCGGCCCAGGACACCATCTCCCCGGTGATGCAGGACCGCCTGCGCCTGACCCAGGGCCGGATTGCCGACATGGCCGCCGGCGTCCGGGCGGTGGCGGCCCTCCCCCGATCCGGTGGGGCGGACCCTGGCCTCCCACACCCTGCCCAACGGGCTCCAGGTCAACAAGGCCTCTGTCCCCCTGGGGGTCATCGCCATCATCTATGAGTCCCGGCCCAATGTCACCTCAGATGCCGCCAGCCTCACCTTCCAGGCGGGAAGCGTCTGCGTCCTGCGGGGCGGGAAGGAGTCCATTCACTCCAACACCGCCATCGTGTCCGCCCTGCACAAAGCTCTGACACAGCATCACCTGCCCACTGCCCTGGTCAGTTTGGTCACCGACACCACCCGGGCCAGCGCCAATGAACTCATGCAGGCCGTGGGCTATATTGATCTGCTCATTCCCCGGGGCGGCGCCTCTCTGATCCAAACCTGTGTCAACCAGGCCAAGGTCCCCTGCATTCAGACCGGCACCGGAATCTGTCACATCTACGTAGATGGCGACGCCGACCTGCAAAAGGCCCTGTCGGTGGTGGAAAACGCCAAAACCAGCCGCCCCTCGGTGTGCAACGCCGCCGAAGTCTGCCTGGTCCATCGGGACATCGCCCCCGACTTTCTGCCCCAGCTGTGGGACCGCCTGGTGGTCCGCCGCCGGGAGGCCGGCCAGCCCCGGTGGAGCTCCGGCTGGACCCCAAGGCCATGGAGGTGCTGGGCAGGGGAATCCCCCGCCGGGTATGACGACTTCGACACGGAATTTCTGGATTATATCCTGGCCGTCCGGGTGGTGGACAGCGTGGAGGAGGCCATTGCCCACATCAACTGCCACTCCACCGGCCACAGCGAGGCCATTCTCACCCAGACCCGAGCCCATGCGGACCTCTTCACCCGCCTGGTGGACAGCGCGGCGGTGTATGTCAACGCCTCCACGCGGTTTACCGACGGCGGCGCAGTTCGGCCTGGGCTGTGAAATGGGGATTTCCACGCAAAAGCTCCATGCCCGTGGCCCCCTGGGCCTGCGGGAGTTGACCAGCTATAAATACGTGATTCACGGGGATGGACAAATTCGCTGAGTCCATTCTCCAGACAACCAGAACACCCCCAGCGCCGGATGGCGCTGGGGGTGTTCTGCTTTTTAGGGGGAAAGCCGTACTTCAACGGCGGTAAATTCTATGTTCCCTTCGGGGCTTGGGTTCGGGCAGAGGCCCGTCGGGATACCCCAAAAGGCAGTGGGCCACGCCGGCATACTTGCCCTGGATGCCCCACTGGCGCAGCAGTGCCTGCCCCTCTGCTCCGGCAAAAACCTCCCGGGCCCGATGGACCCAGCAGGAGCCCAGGCCCAGGGCGTGGGCCGCAAGCATCAAATTGCCCATGGCCAAGCTGCCGTCCTCCAGCCAGGTGGCGCGGCTTTGGTCGGCCAATACCACCACCACCGTGGGGGCCCCGTAGAAGGGATCGGTCTTCGTCCCCATCACGGCGGCGTTCAGCTGAGACAGGCGGGCAATGGTCGCCGGGTCCTGACCGCCACCAGGATCACCGGCTGGGCCCCCATGCCGCTGGGGGCATAGGTAGCGGCCTCCAAAATTTGCTGCAGGTCCTCTTCCCGGACCTGCTCTGTCCGGTAAGACCGGATACTCCGGCGCTCCTTCAGGGCGCGTATCACCTCATTCACGGCGGTCCTCCTCACCAAATGCAGCGCACCGCACAGTTGAGGGTTTGGTCCCCCACCTTGGCGGTCACGGTGGCCCGGCCGGGGCCACCGCGGTGATGGTGCCGTCGGCAGTCACCGTGGCGATCTTGGTGTCGCTGCTGGTCCAGGTGACCTCCCCCGATGCGCCGGTCACCGTAATCTGCTGGGTGTCCCCCCTCGCTGTCCAGGGTAATGTCGTTGGCGCTGAGGGTGGGCTTTGTCTCCGCGGGGGCGTCCGCTCCATTGGCCGCAGGCTCTGTCCCGGCGGGCTCCTGACTGGGGGCATCTGCGGACCAAGTGCAGTTGACCGTACACTCCGCCTTCTGTCCATTCTCCATGGAGGCGGTGATGACCGTGGTTCCGGGGCCACCGCCGTGACCGTCCCCTTCTCATCCACCGTGGCCACCTCCGGCTTGCTGCTGGTCCAAGTGAGCTGGGCCGTGGCCCCCTCCGGAGAGAAGGTGGGGACCAGCGCCATGGTGGTTCCCGCCTCCGCCAAGTCCAGCGCCGTTCTGTCCAGGGTCAGGCCTTCCGCCGTCTTCGGTTCTCCGCCGCCAAGGATGCCGTCCCTGGAAGGCCGGCACCACATTGCGCACCACAATAAACGCGGCCGCTGCCACAATCACCAGAGACAGAAGGATCAGCACCACATTGGGGCCGCCCTTTTTCTTCGTCTTCTTCTCCTGCTTCCGGGCGGCTGCACGTTCCCGGGGGCCTGCTCCCGGGGCGGACGAACCGCCGCGAGCAGCTCCTCCTGGGGGCAGCTTCCTCCTGCGCCTGCATTTCCTCCGCGATTTCCTGGGTGGGAATCACCTGGGTGGGCTGTTCGTCAAAAACCGACGCGGGCACCTGCTCCGCCGGCGCCTGGCCGGCGTCCTGCCCGATCTCCTGGGAGGGAATCTCCCCCGATGGGAATGGTCGGTTCCTCCACCGCCGGGATCTCCGGCGCGGGCTCCGCCTGGGCAGGACTCTCCGCGGGGGCACTGGCCGGGGCAGCATCCGCTGCGGGCGCCTCCGCCGGGGAACCGGAGCCGTGTCCGGAATGGAAACTTCCGGCACAGGCTGCGGCGGCTTTTTCAGCTGTTCCGGGCCCAGCTTGGGCACAGGGCTGTCCGCCAGCAAATCCCGAATCTCACTGAGCAGCGCGTCCGGGTCCTCCTCCGTCTCCACGGGCTTTTCCGCCGGGACCCCCTCCTGCGGGGCGGCCGTTTCTTCCCCGTCGGGTTTCTTTGTCTCCTGGGCCGGCGCGGCGGGCACGGTCTCCCCCTATCTGGACCTCCGTATGCTCTGCCTGGGGCATGACCGGGATGGCAGGGGCGCCTTCGTCAGCGGCCTGGGACAAGGTCTCCAGGTCCTTCAGAGTGTCCCACTGGGTCTTGGCACTCTCTTCCACAGGCGCCTGGTCCGCCTCTGCCCCAGGGGCAAAGACCGGAATCTCCTGGCTCTCTCCAGGCGTGGGCTCTGTCTTCACCACCGGTCCCTCCGCAGAAACCGGCGCCTGGACAAAGGCGGCCGGATCGGTCTCCACCAGAGGGGCTCGGCAAAGCCAAAGGTCTCAGGGACAGTGACCTCCTCAAAGACGGGGCCTGCCTCCACCGTGGGGACCTCCACCTGCGCCGGCGCTTCGGCGGGCGCTTTCTGTGCCTCCACCGTCTCCGCCGCCGCCAGGGCGGCCTCTCGGCCAACCGGTCCCGCTCCCGCTTCCGGGCGGCCGCTCTGGCCTCCCGCTCGGCCAGGTGGGCCGCCTTTTCCTCCTCTGTCATCTCACTGGTTTTCTTCCGGGCGCCATGCCGGCGGACCGGTTCCTTTTTGCGCATGGGCTCCTTCCCCACATGCTCCTTCTGCCCAGAGTCCTTGGGCGCATGCGCTTTCTCGATCTGCTCTCTGGGCATGGCAGGTTCCCTGCTCCCCGGTCTCCCGAGGGCCTTTCTCCCGCAGTGGACGCTCTGCGTGCGCGCTGTCCAGTTCCACCTGATCGGGGTTCTTGGCCTGCTTTTTTCTTCTTTTTTCCGGTTCATGGCTGCCGAAGAGGTTTCCAAAAAAGCCTGCTTCTTTTTCTTCTTCTCCGCCAGCTTCCGCTCTTCCTCCTGGCGGCCGGCGTCACAGAACGGGCAGTATTTATAGGTCACGGAATAGTACTCCCCACAGTGAGGGCACTGCACCGTCTGACTCCTCAATGTAATCTTTTTTGGTTTCCATTTTGGTTTCCTCCTCATGTGATCTATGCTAAGGAAAACTTTACCATTTCAGAAAGACTCGTCATAATTTAACGTATTGTACCACAGGTTTGAGAACATCGTCAACCTTCTCCGGGGAAATGGCGCGTGCCTTGACCTGCCAAGATTTTTCCAGTATAGTGAAAGAAATTTGTGACGGGCCCGCTTCTTGTGTCTGCCCGGGAAAGGAACCACTATGCCTGCTGTCTCCTCCCCCCTGTATCCTCCCTTTCCGTGGGAAAACGGCTCTGCCAATTTTTCCAAAAATATTTCTTGTGTTTCGTCTTTTATTCCGTGTTCGGCTGGTGCTACGAGGTCTTTCTGGAGGTGGTCGTCTACCGCTGGGGGTTCTCCAACCGAGGGGTTCTCTTTGGTCCCTACTGCCCGGTCTATGGGGTGGGCGCCCTGCTGTTTCTGCTCCTGTTCTACCGGCTGATCCAGGGCAAACCCTGGAAACAGCGGCTGCTCTGGCTGCCGCTCCTCTTTGTCGGCTGCATGGTCTCAGCCACCCTGGTGGAGCTGGGCGCCTCCCTATCTCTGCCAGGCACTGACAGGGAGCTGGCCCTGGCAGACCTATGTCAATTACCGCTACCATTTTCAAGGGCGGATCGCCCTCTCCCCCCTCCCGCTTCGGCCTGGGGGGGCCTGTTCTTTCTCTATGTCCTGCAGCCCCTGCTGGACCGGGGCCTGGCCGCCCTCTCCCCCCCCGGGCCCGGGGCAGGCTGGCCGCTCTGCTGGCCGTGCTTATGGGGATTGACCTGGTGTTCTTCCTGGTGGGCACATTTTCTTAACAGGGAGGCACTCACATGGACACCACACAGTTTCACACGCAATACGCGGCTTCCATGGCCGCCTTCCTCTCCCAACTTCCGGACCCTGGCCTGCGGATCGCCGTGCGGCAGCAGGGGGGACCCGTTTTTCCGCCAGTGCGCCCTGGCCGTTTGGCAGGCCGGCGGTACGCCCCTCTCCCCCGGCCCATACCGCCTGGTACAACGCCCTCTACTCCGGCAGCGTCCGTCCCCCGGACGTCCTGTTCTGGGCACTGACCGCCCAGGCCGGTGGGTGCACCGCCCTTCCCGCGCCCCCCTTTTTCTCCCGGTTATGTACCTACGACCGCCAGACCGGCCACAGGACCGCCCGGGCCTTTCTGGATACCCTGGCCGCCGCGCTGACCCTCTTCGCCCAGGCCGCCGGCCCAGGGACCCCGGAGGCAGCATCGGCCATCGCGTCCTATCTGGACCAGTGGTTCACCCAATGGCAGCGGGAGAGCCTGCCGGGAAACCCCGTACCCCCTGCCCCTTCCCTGCCCGACTCCCCCGCTCCGCCGCCTGCGCCTATCCCCGCCCCAGGCCCTCAGACCCCCGCTCCCTCCGCCCCGACGGAGGAGCCCACGACAGAGGCCCTGTTGGCCCAGCTGGACGAGCTGTGTGGACTGGAAACCGTTAAGGCCGAGGTCCGCAGCCTGATGAACCTGGTTAAGGTCCGTCAGCTTCGGGAGGAAGCCGGCCTCCCCCACGCCCCCGCTCTCCCTCCACATGGTCTTTCTGGGCAATCCGGGCACAGGAAAAACCACAGTGGCCCGGCTGGTGGCTGGGCTCTACAAGTCCATCGGCGTGCTGTCCCAAGGGCAGCTGGTGGAAGTGGACCGGGCCGGTCTCGTGGCCGGATACGTCGGCCAGACCGCCCTGAAAACCCAAACGGTACTGCAGTCTGCCTTAGGCGGGGTTTTATTCCTGGATGAGGCCTACGCCCTGGCCCCCGGGGACAGTCCCAACGACTTTGGCCGGGAGGCCATTGAAGTCCTTCTCAAAGGTATGGAGGACCACCGGAAGGACTTGGTGGTGATCGTCGCCGGGTACCCCCGGCCCCATGGAGCGGTTCCTCCACAGCAATCCCGGGTTGGAAAGCCGGTTCAACAAATCCCTGTTCTTCCCGGACTACACCGCCGGGCAGCTGCTGGAGATCTTCCGCAGTCTGTGCCAAAAGAATGGCTATACTCTCTCCCCCCGAGGCCGACACCAAAGCGTCGGCGGCCCTTCAGTCCCTCTATGACCATCGAGGGGAATCCTTTGGTAACGCCCGAGAGGTCCGGAACTTTTCGAGGACGCCATAGCCCGGCAGGCTGACCGGGTGGCCGGTCTATCGGCTCCCTCCCGGGAGGACCTTATGGCCCTGCTCCCGGAAGATTTGGCCTAAGAACTCCCTCTCCCACCAAGAAACTCCCTTTTTTGCCCCCTTGACAGGGGGCATTTTTCTGCGTATACTGTATATACCGTACATGAACAGAATAGGTGGTTCCCATGAACATTCTCATCAGCAACGCCAACGACAAACCCATCTATGAACAGATCTACACCCAGATTCGCAACCAAATTCTATCCGGCGCCCTTCCGCCGGGTCAGGCCCTGCCCTCCATCCGCGCCCTGGCCAAGGACCTCCGGGTGAGCGTGATCACCACCAAACGGGCCTATGAGGAGCTGGAAAAAAGCGGGGTACCTCTACACCGTCCCCGCCAAGGGCTCCTATGTGGCGGAAAAAAACACCCAGCTGGTCCGGGAAGCCTATCTGACCCAGATCGAGGAACACATGACGGAAATTCTCTCCCTGGCCGACAGCTGCGGTTTGGGGGAGGAGGAACTGCTTCAAATGTTCCGCCTGCTGTATGAAACCCACGCCTGATGGAAAGGAGTACGCTATGAACGCCATCGAATGCCGGGACCTGACCAAGTCCTACCAGGGCTTTACCCTGGACCACATCACCTTCACCCTCCCCCCGCCGGCTGCATCTTGGGGCTGGTGGGGGAAAACGGAGCAGGAAAATCCACCACTCTGAAGCTCCTGATGAACGCCACGTCCCGGGAGGACGGGCAGGTTTCCCTGCTGGGAACCGACAACCAGAGCCCGGACTTTCTCCAGACCAAGCAGGACATCGGGGTGGTGCTGGACGAGGCCTGCCTGCCCGAGGTCATCACCCCCTTGGAGCTGGGTAAGCTGATGTCCCTGACCTATACCCGGTGGGACCAGCCCTTGTACGAAAGCTACCTGACCCGCTTTGACATTCCCCGCACCAAACAGTTTAAGGACTTCTCCCGGGGCATGAAACTGAAGCTGGCCATCGCCGCCGCCCTGTCCCACGGGGCCAAACTCCTGCTGCTGGACGAGGCCACCAGCGGACTGGACCCCATGGTCCGGGACGAGGTCCTGGACGTGTTCAACGAATTCACCCGGGATGAGACCCACACGGTGGTCCTCTCCTCCCACATTGTCAGCGACCTGGAGAAGATCTGTGACTACATCGCCTTGCTTCACAAGGGGCAAGCTGATCCTCTTCGAGGAGAAGGACCAGCTGCTGGAGGAATACGCCATTGTAAAACTCTCCCCCCCCAGCCCAGCTGGCGGAGCTGGACCGATCCGCAGTGGCTGGCGTGAAGCAGGGCCCTATGGGGCCGAGGCCCTGGTCAAACGGAACCAGATTCCCGCCGCCTTCGTCACCGAGCACACCACCTTAGAAGATATCATCCTCTTTTTTTGGCCAAAACTCAAACCGAAATGCAGTGACTCCCTGTAAGTAAAGTAGGGTGTCTCACGCGTCTCTTTTTCCCCAACGTTCCATATCGTTTTTCAGAAGGAGATCTCTTCATGAAACTACGGCCGTTTTCCACCTGGCGTCAAGAAAACAAAGAACTACTCGTTTTCCCTGGCCATCGCCTTCGCTCTGCCTTTCCTATGGTTCCTGGTCCCAGCTATTTTCTCCTTGACGGGAAACAGCCTCCACTCCCCTGTCCAGTTTCTCTTTGTTTAATGTGCTCTGCCCTGCTGCCGGCGCAATGGTTGTAAGCTTGGTCTATCGAGCAGAAGATCCCCTGTTACCCAGAACCTTTTTTCGGCGTTTTCTGGGTTTGACAGCAATTGTGGGGCTGTGGGCTCTATGCGGACTTTTTCTCCCTGAACATTTTCTGTCTACGGTCACTCCCCTCCTGTACTTTGCTGTCTCTCTTGCCACTATCGTCTTTTATCTGGACGAACCGTCGGACTTACGTGCCGCCTACGGCCTAACTGGCAGGCAATGGACTTTATCCGGTGTTCTGCTGCTTCTGTTTTTGGCGCTACTCGTGGTACGAGCTGTGGCAAACAACCTGATCACAGGTACTCCCCAAGCTGCCTTCACAGCCGTTTCTTTCTCCTCTCTGTTCCTTCTTCTGCCCTCTTTCTTCCTCCACTTTTCCAGTTTCTTTGGAGAAAGAGTACGGCTGGCGGACCTATCTTCAGCCGGCATTGCAGACGAAATCGGGGCCAATCCGAGGCGTCTTGCTCTTTGGGGTCCTGTGGGCCCTTTGGCACCTTCCCTCCAGCTTGTCATTTGATCATGATTCCTTGACACAAATTGGTCCTTCCTTTCTGCTTTCTTGTCTCAACTGCATCGCCTTTGGGACCTTTCTGGCTTTCATTTATCTAAAGACCCACAACATATGGTTGGCTATTCTCATACATTTTTGTAACAACAATCTGCCACTTATGCTTCCTCAAGCCGACACATGGATACAAGCCACAGCCTCCACCCTCATTCAGTTGGCCATCTTCCTCCCCTTTTTTGTTCTCTAACGTTTTTCGCCGTGCCCCATCCCCCTGACCAAACCAAACCGAAAGGAGTTCCTTCCCAATGCATGCACTACTGTACAAAGATTTCCGCGTGATGTGGAAACAGATGAAAGCCTTTCTTCTCTTAATTGCCATCTTCTGCCTGATCCCCAACCAGGCCCTTAACTTAAGTGCCTTCTTTGTGGTCTACGCCGGACTGATGCTCCCCATGTCCCTGATGTCCTATGATGAGCGGGCCAAGTGGGATACCTTCGCCGCCATGCTGCCCTACGCCAGCCGGGAGATCGTCCTGAGCCGGTATCTGGGTGGCTGGCTGTGCGTGGCCTTGGCAGGCGTGCTGTACGCCATCGGCGGTGCGCTGGCCGCGGGGCAGCCCTTCCCGCCGGCAGAGCGTCTGGTTTCCCTGGGCTGGCTGTTTGCGCTGACCCTGGCGGCTCAGGCCATTCTCTTCCCCTACCTGTTCCGCCATGGCGTGGAAAAGGCACGACTCTACATGATGATTTTCTTTGTGGTCTTGCTGGCCCTGGTGGCCGCCTTGGCCGGCCTGGCTGGGGCGGCGCTGCCCCAGGGCAGCATCCTCTTCCTTTTGGGCGCACCGGCAGCCCTGGTGTTGGCCCTGCTGCTCTGCCTGGCCTCGGTGCCTCTGTCCGTCCGGCAGTATGTAAAACGGCTGGGGTAACCCTTCCTTCCCCGCCTATGTTGGTACCAGCGGCACCCCCGATCTCGCCGTCGGCAGCCATCCATCCAATGGGACCGCAGCCGTCCAACTGCAGGAAAATTAGTGCTTGACAAGCCCTCTGTTTTGGTGTAAATTGAAAGGCAACAATGAAACACCACAAAGGCAAGGAAGAGAAGAGTACATCCTGTGCAAAGCAGCAGAGAGCCCCGGCCGGTGAAAAAGGGCGCGGCGTGCTGGATGGAAGATGGTCTCGGAGCCGCGCACCGACCGAAGGAGTTTCCCCTTCGTTAGGCTGCGACGGGAGCGCCCGTCATCGCGCCGGGGGGTGTGCTGGCACCCTTTTAAGGCCGGCTCCGTGAGGGGCCGCGCGAACCAAGGTGGTACCATTGCTGCATCAGTCGTCCTTGATGAACATCAAGGACGACTTTTTTGTTTGCTCCCATGGGAGCCATACACCCAGGATGCCGCCCAGACAGAAAAAGAGTACATTCCCGCGCTCCCGGAGGGGAACGGGACAAGGTAAGGGAGAATTGTGAGCCAACCCATCATTCAGATTCAGCATCTGAACAAAACCTTCGGGACCGGCCCCACTGCGGTCCACGCCCTGGAGGACATCAACTTAGAGATTGAGGCGGGGGAGATCTTCGGCATCATCGGCCTGTCCGGGGCGGGAAAGTCCACGTTAGTCCGGTGCATGAACCTGCTGGAGCGCCCCACCACCGGGTCTGTCCTGGTGGACGGCAAGGACCTGACCAAGCTGCGGGACAAGCAGCTGCGCCAGGCCCGGCAGGACATCAGCATGATTTTCCAGAGCTTCAACCTGCTCATGCAGCGCACCGCCCTGGACAACATCTGTTTCCCCCTGGAGCTCATCGGCACCAAACGGGCCGACGCGGTGAAGCGAGCCCGGGAACTGCTGGAGCTGGTGGGCCTGGGCAACCGGGCCGACGCCTATCCCGCCCAGCTCTCCGGCGGCCAGAAACAGCGGGTGGCCATCGCCCGGGCGCTGGCCACCAACCCCAAGGTCCTGCTGTGCGACGAGGCCACCTCCGCCCTGGACCCCACCACCACCCTGTCCATCCTGGCGCTGCTGAAGGAGCTCAATGAGACCCTGGGCGTCACAGTGGTGGTCATCACCCACGAGATGAAGGTCATCGAGGAGATCTGCTCCCGGGTGGCCATTCTGGACCACGGCGTGGTGGCGGAGGAGGGCACCGTGGCGGAGATCTTCTCCCAGCCCAAGACAGACATTGGCCGCCAGCTGGTCTACCCCAACGGGGTGCAGATCGACCGGCTGCCCCCTCCCGGGTCATCCGGGTGGCCTTCAACGGCGGCACCGCCTACCAGCCCCTCATCGCCTCCCCTGGCCATTGACTGCGGGGTGAAGGTCAACATTCTGGGGGCAGACACCCGGAACATCGAGGGCAAGGCCTTCGGCACCATGCTCCTGGGCCTGCCCAAGGAGCCCGAGGAGGCCGCCAAGGCGCTGCGCTACATCCAGAGCCAGCCAGACATCACCGTAGAGGAGGTAACCGGCCATGCTTGAATCCCTGTCCGCTTTCTGGGCCGAGTACGGCACCCTGCTGCTGGAGGGCACCCGTGACACCTTGATTATGGTGGGCCTTTCCACCGTTTTTGCCTATCTCATCGGCCTGCCCTTGGGGGTTCTCCCTGAGTATCACCCAGCCCCATGGCATTTGGCCCCACAAATGGTTCAACCGGGTGCTGGGCTGGATCATCAACTGGGCCGCTCCCTCCCCTTTATCATTTTGATGATCGCCATCATGGACTTCACCAAGCTCATTGTGGGCACCAAGATGGGGGTCCCCGGGGCCATTGTCCCCCTGGTGGTCTCCGCCGCCCCTTTATCGCCCGTATGGTGGAGACCTCCCTGGCCGAGGTGGACGCCGGTGTGGTGGAGGCCGCCCAATCCATGGGGGCCTCCCGGCTGCAGATCGTCTGGAAAGTCTATCTGCCTGAGGCAGTCCCTCCCTGATCCTGGGGGCCTCCATCTCCATCATCACCATCTTGGGCTACACCGCCATCGCCGGCGCGGTGGGAGCCGGCGGTCTGGGCGACTTGGCCATCCGCTACGGCTATCAGCGGCGGGTTCCAGAGATGATGTGGGTGACCGTGATCTTCATCATCGTCTTGGTCCAGATCATCCAATCCCTGTTCAGTTGGCTGTCCACCAAGTTGGACAAGCGTCTGAGATAAATTCTTTCATTTTATTTTTAAGGAGGAACCCATCCCATGAAGAAGCTTCTTGCACTGGCCATGGCGCTGACCCTGTGCCTGGGCCTGGCCGCCTGCGGCGGCACCCCCGCTGAGGACCCCGCCGATGAAAACACCCCTCAGACTGAGACATCCGGCGAAACGGTTACCCTGAGGGTTGGCGCCACCCCTGCCCCCCCCACCAGGAGATTCTGGAGCAGGTCGTGGACACCCTGGCCGCCCAGGGCATCACCTTGGAGATTGTCCCTTACACCGACTATCTCACCCCCCAACGTTGCTGTGGAGGAAGGGGGGAGGATGACGCTAACTTCTTCCAGCACATCACTTACATGGAAACCTATAACGCAGAAAACAACACCCACCTGGTGAACGGCGGCTCCATCCACTACGAGCCCATGGGCATCTACGCCGGCAAAACCACCTCTTTGGAAGAGATCCCCGACGGGGCTGTCATCGCCGTGCCCAATGATGCCACCAACGAGGGCCGTGCCCTGCTGCTGCTCCAGGACCTGGGCCTCATTGAGCTGAAGGAGGACGCGGGCCTGGAAGCCACCCCCAACGACATTACCTCCAATCCCAAGAACCTGGAGTTCAAGGAGCTGGAAGCCGCCATGCTGCCCCAGACCATTGAGGAAGTGGACCTGTCCATCATCAACTCCAACTATGCCCTCCAGGCCGGTCTGAACCCCACCACCGATGCCCTGGCCTCCGAGGACCCCGAGTCCGATGCCGCCCAGGCCTACACCAACATCATCGCGGTGAAGGAAGGCAACGAGAACAACGAGGCAATCAAGGCCCTGGTGGCCGCCCTCCAGTCCGATGAGGTCCGGGAGTTCATCGAGAGCAACTACAACGGCTCTGTTCTGCCCATGTTCTAAGGAGGATTTTCCACATTTCCCATCCTCTTCCATATCGAAGGAAACCAAGAGAGGAGGCGCCAAAAGCGCCTCCTCTCTTTTGTCCAATTCGACCATTGACAGATTATTTTATTGCTATACAATATAGATTTGCTATGTAATTGTTATTTTTTTGTGGAAAAATGAGGAAAGTGAACTATGCAGAACAACAACCCTTCCAACACGCCCGCAGAAAACAAGATGGGCGTCCAGCCTGTGGGGCGGCTGCTGGCCGGCATGGCGGTCCCCATGATGATCTCGATGCTGGTACAGGCATGCTATAACGTGGTGGACAGCATCTTCGTGGCCCAGCTCAGCGAGGATGCCCTGAACGCCGTCTCCCTGGCGTTCCCCCTGCAGAACCTGATGATTGCCTTGGGCGCAGGCACCGCTGTGGGCATCAACGCGCTCCTCTCCCGCTCCCTGGGCGCAAAAGAGCAGGACAAAGCGGACCGGGCTGCCAACACGGGCATCTTTCTGGCCCTGTGCTCCTTCGTTCTCTTCTGCGTCATTGGGGTATTTTTCTCCCGCACCTTCTTCCAGCTCCAGACCGACGTAACGGAGATTGTATCCTCCGGCACCATCTACGCCCAAATCTGCCTGGGCTGCTCCATCGGTATTTTCAGCCAGTTCTGCTTTGAGCGGTTGCTGCAGTCCACCGGCCGCACGTTCCTGGCCATGTGCACCCAGCTTACCGGCGCCCTCATCAACATCGTGCTGGACCCCATCCTGATCTTCGGTCTTTTCGGCGCCCCTCGCCTGGGTGTGGCCGGCGCCGCGGTGGCCACGGTCACCGGGCAGTGTGTGGCTGCGGTGGCCGCGCTCATTATGAACCTCAAGTGCAACCCGGACATTCACATCGTCCCCGTAAAATCCGCTTTCATGGACCCACGGTAAAAAACATCTACCGCATCGGCTTCCCCTCCATTGTCATGCAGTGCATTGGCTCGGTGATGGTCTTCGGGGTCAACCGAATCCTCTTCTCCTTCACCAAGACGGCCACGGCCGTCTTCGGGGTGTACTTCAAGCTTCAGTCCTTCGTCTTTATGCCCGTGTTCGGCCTGAACAACGGCATGGTGCCCATCGTGGCCTTCAACTATGGGGCCAAGAAGCCCGACCGGGTAAAGAAAACCATCAAACTGGCCATTTTCTCCGCGGTGGCTATTATGGCCGTGGGCCTGGCCGCCTTTGAACTGGCCCCTGGGGCCCTGCTCTCCCTCTTCGACGCCTCGGAAAACATGCTGGCCATCGGCACCCCGGCCCTGCGGATCATCGCCCTCTCCTTCGTGCTGGCAGGCTTCTGCATCATCTCCATGTCGGTGTGCCAGGCCATCGGCAACCCGTTTTACAGCCTGATCGTCTCCGTCTGCCGTCAGCTGGTGGTGCTGCTGCCGGTGGCGTGGCTGCTGTCCCAGACGGGCAACCTTACCCTGGTCTGGCTGGCCTTCCCCATCGCCGAGCTCATGTCCCTGACCCTCAGCGCCATCTTCCTGCGCAAAACCCTTCGCATGGCCGAGCGCGCCATGACCCAGTCCGCCTCCTAACCCACCGCCCCTGTCTTTGACCGTAAAGATGGGGGCGGTTTTTCTTGGCCCGTAGCTCCGGCAGCCGTCTCCCGTCGCTCTACTGCTGGTTTCCCACCGCCTCGACCTCTCGTCGGTTGCCATTTTCCCCGCCTTCTGCTATGCTATGGACACACAAAACAAAGGTGGTGCCTCCATGAAGGATTCTTCCCTCGGCAGCTTTCTCCAGCAGCTGCGCAAAGAGAACCAGTTGACCCAAAAAAAAAAAAAAAAAAAAGAGCTGGCCAGTCAGCTGCATGTCACCGACAAGGCGGTGAGCAAGTGGGAGCGGGACCTGAGCGCCCCGGACATCTCCCTCTTGATCCCACTGGCACAGATTTTAGGGGTCTCTACCACAGAGCTCCTCCAGGGCCGGCGGATGGCCGATCCACCCCAAGCGGAGACTGAAAGCAGCGTGGCGGAAGCACTCCGCTACTCCGACAGACAGGTCCGGCACCGCTTGCGGCGGCTCTGGGCCCACGCCCTGCTTCTCTTCTCCGCCCTGTGTCTGCTGGCAGCCGGCATCTGCCTGCTGTGTGATTTCTGTCTTTCTGGACGTCTCTCCTGGTCCCTGATCGTTCTGCTCTCCTTGGCGCTGGCCTGGGTTGTCACCGTCCCCCTGTTCCAGGCAAAGGTCCATCGGGTGCGCGCCTGCTTTCTGGCCCTCTCCCTGGCGCTGATTCCCTACCTGTTGGGTCTATGGACTCTGCTTCCCTTCCACTGCCCTTCACCCTCGCCACGGCGGCGGTGTCTCTGGCTGGTCTCTGGGCGGCGTACGGCGTTTGCCGAAAGCTCCGCCACCGTCCGTGGCGGGCCGCTGGAGCCGTTCTCCTGCTCACCATTCCCGTAAGTTTCCTCATCGACTCCCTGTTTCCCGCCCTGCTGTCCCCGCCTGTCCAGGCCTTTCCCACCCCCGGAGGCAGGGTTCTCCGCCCTGACCACCCTCCTTTTTGGCGCTGGCCTGCCTTGGCATTGACTACGCCCGGACACATCATACCCCGCCCGCATAAAGAACAAGCGCCCTGCCTGGCAAACCAGGCAGGGCGCTCGCTCCTTCATGGCACCCCCATGGGCAGCAGATCACCCCTTGCACACCGTGGAGAGCTCTCCTGTCTCGGTGTCGATGACATACCCTCCAATCCGGACATCCCGGGGCATGAGGGGGTGGTTGCGGATGGTGTTCACCGTGTCGGTCACCGACTGTTCCACGGTGTCAAAGCCCGCCAGCCAGCGTTCAAAGTCGATGCCGCAGTATTTCATCAGGTCAATGGACGCCTGGGAAACCCCCCTGCTGCTTCATGTGGGCGATCATGCTCACTGTCGATGTGCTGCACCCCGCAGTCTGTGTGTCCGATGACCATGATTTCCTCCACGCCCAGCTCAATGATGGCCACCAGCAGGGAGCGAATCACACTGCCAAAGGGATTGGTCACCACCCCGCCGGCGTTCTTGATGATTTTCACGTCTCCGTTCCGCAGGCCCAGCGCCGCGGGAGGAGCTCCACCAGCCGGGTATCCATACAGGTCAAAATGGCAATCTTCTTGTTGGGATATTTGCTGGCGGCATACTGTTCATACCGCTTCTCCTCCACAAATTTTCGATTGTATGCCAGCAGTTCCTCAATCATAGCAGCCTTCTCCTTTCATCGCACAGGGGGTGTACTGGATCACCGCCTCCTCTTCCGTGGCCTCCAGCTTGAAGATGACCGGCCGCAGACCGTCGTTGCAACTGCAGATGGCCACACCAGGCCGTCCAATCCAGTCCCCATAGTAAAATAAGCCCTCTCCCGCCCCATGGGCCAGGGCAAAAACATACTGATACATGGCTTTCCATGCCTCGTCACACAGGCCCTCGGGCTTGGCATAGTCCCCATAAAAGACCTGCCCCGCCCGCAGCATGGGACATGGCCCCAGGCCGTCCGCACCGTACTCCCTAGCCAGTTCCTCGTCCAGGGTGGTCTTCAGCACGGTGATCTTCACTTTCTTCATCTGCATCCTCCTTCCTGGGGCGCTTCCACAGGGACACTTCCTCCCGCCCACTCCCCTGAAAAAAGGGACGCCAATCATCCCTGACTGGCGCCCGGTTCCCTGTTGTACTTCTCTTACTTCAGCAGGAGGTCCTTTTTCTCCAGAATTGCCGCTGCCGCCGCGCAGGCCGGGCAGTCACAATACTTGGCGCCAGCGGCCTTGATCTCCCGCCCATGGGCCGCCACCCCGGGCGCCGCTTCCGCGCCAAACACCTGGCGCCCCTCGTCGGACTCGGCAAAGGCGATCAGCTGGTCCACAGTGACCAGATCCTCCTCCAGCTCCTGTACATACTTTCGGGTCTCTTCCGCCTCCCGGTCGGTTCCAAGGGCAGCCAGCCAAGCTTGGGCCGCCTCTTTTGGCCTCCCCTGCTGCAGGAAAAAAGCCTCCATCAGCCGGTGGGTTTGCTCCACCACATAATCCCGTACGGTTTGATCCATGGTAATCCGCCTTCTTTCTTTTGAAAATGATACCTATTTTACCACACTCCTCCCACCGTTGCAACGCCAGAAATCGTCTGCTTCCTCTTGATTCGGCACACGTTCTCTGCTACAATAGGGGCCATCTTTCCCAACCTGGTGTGCAGGATTGCTGGCCCGTTCCCTTTGCCGAACCGCCTGAAATTTTCCTCTTGACATTGTTCCCGGCACACCATATAATGGAAGAGAAGTATTTTTAAGGAAGGATTGTGCCGCCTGCCATGGACGACAGCGACAACAGCGACGCCAACCAGTTTTTGCATCATTTCTATGGAATGTGACCGAGCATAACCCACGCCCTTCGGGTGGTGGGCTATGCTTTTTGTTCTTTTGTCTGGCCTCCGCCGCAAGGCGGTCAGAATATGAAATCTCAAACAACGAAAGGAGTGGTGGATCCAACATGGATCATCCCAAACCCAAGCCTTGGCACGCCCAGCCCCTCTCCCAGGTCTATGAAACCCTTCATTCCTCTGAGGACGGCCTGCGGGATGCCGAGGCAACCGAACGTCTGCAAACCCACGGACCCAATACGCTGCGGGCAAAGCCCCCAAGTCCATTCTCCGCATGCTGAAGGAACAGCTGCTGGACCCGATGGTCCTCATTCTCATCGGTGCGGCCCTGTTCTCCGCCCTGCTGCAGGAGTGGACCGAGGCCATTGTCATCGGAACCATCGTGGTGGTCAACGCGGTCATCGGCATCGTCCAGGAGAAAAAGCCCAGTCCTCCCTGGAAGCCCTGCGAAACATGCGGGCGCCCACCGCCCGGGTCCTCCGGGAGGGGGAGGAGAGCATTCTCCCCGCCAGTGAGCTGGTCCCGGGCGACATTGTCTTCCTCCGGGACGGGCGACATGGTCCCCCGCTGACCTGCGCCTGGTGGACGCCGCGAATCTCAAGGTCCAGGAGGCCTCCCTCACCGGGGGAATCCGTCCCTTCGGAAAAGGATGCGGATGTCCTGCTGGCAGCGGACTGCCCCTGGGGGACCGGTGCAATATGCTCTACGCCTCCTCCATTGTCACCTACGGACGGGCCACCGGCGTAGTGGTGGCCACCGGCATGGACACCCAGGTGGGCAACATCGCCGACCTGCTGGACAATCAGGACGAACTGGACACCCCCATCAAGCGCAAGCTCAACGCAGTGGGCAAAACCCTCACGGTCATCGGGCTAATTGTCTGTGTCCTGATCTTCCTTCTCGGTGCCCTGTACCACCGGCCTTTGATTCCACAGTTCCTGGTGGCCATCTCTCTGGCCATCTCCATCATCCCTGAGGGCCTGCCCGCCACCGCCACCATCGTTATGGCGCTGGGCGTGCAGCGTATGGCCAAGAAAAATGCCCTGATCCGCAAGCTGCCGCGGTGGAAACCCTGGGCAGCGCCACGGTTATCTGCAGCGACAAGACAGGCACCCTGACCCTGAACCAAATGACGGTCACCCACATCGCCGTCAACGGGGACTTTGCAGCCGGCCAGGGCACCCCTGTCGCGGAGGCGGCCCAGCGTCACCCCAAGGTCTATCAGGAATTGATCTATGCCGCCGCCCTCTGCAACGACGCCAGCCTGGACCCCGATCACCCGGGCCAGATCATCGGCGACCCCACGGAGGGGGCACTGATCTACCTGGCCCAGGCCTTCGGCATTGACCATGAAGACCTGGAGGAAACCTATCCCCGTCTGTTCGAGCAGCCCTTCGACTCCGACCGCAAGCGCATGTCCACCGTGCACCGAATCCAGGACCGGAACATCGCTTACACCAAGGGCGCCGTGGACGAACTGCTCCCCCCTCTGTACCCACATGCTCACTGCGGCAGGCGTCCGGCCCATGACAGAGACCGACCGGCGCCAGATTTTGTCCCTGTGCAACCAGATGTCAGAGCAGGCCCTGCGGGTGCTGGGTTTTGCCATGCGGACCTTGGAGCACATCCCCGGGGAGGAGGACGACTCCGTGGAATGCGATCTGACCTTTGTGGGCATCACCGGTATGATAGATCCTCCCCGCAAGGAAGTGGCCCGCCCCGTGGCCACCTGTCAGCAGGCCGGCATTCGGACCGTTATGATCACAGGGGACCACAAGGTCACCGCCCTGGCCATCGCCCGGGAGCTGGGCATTTACCGGCCGGGCAACACCGTCCTCTCCGGCGACGAACTGGATGCCATGTCCGAGGAGGACCTGGACGCCGCGGTGGGGACCACCACGGTCTTCTCCCGGGTCTCTCCCGCGGATAAGCTGCGGATCATTCAATCCCTGAAGCGGACCGGAGAGGTCACCGCCATGACCGGCGACGGCGTCAACGATTCCCCCGCCCTGAAGGCCGCGGACATCGGCGTGGCCATGGGGGTCACCGGAACCGACGTGGCCAAGGACGCCTCCGACATGATCCTGCTGGACGACAGCTTCACCACCATCGCCTACGCCATCAAGGAGGGGCGGCGGGTCTACCGCAACATTCAAAAGGTCATCCAGTTCCTGCTGGTGGGCAACATCGCGGAGATTCTCACCCTGTTCCTGGCCACCGCGCTGAACTGGGAGGCCCCCTGCTGGCAGTCCATATCCTGTGGGTCAACCTGGCCACCGCCACCCTGCCCGCCCTGGCGCTGGGGGTGGACCCGGCCAGCAAAAATATTATGAAACACCCGCCGGTGCGGTCCGGCACCCTGTTTGAACGGGACCTGGTCCGCCGGGTGGTGACCCAAAGGGATTTTTGTGGCCCTGCTCACCACCGCGGCCTACTGGATCGGCGTCCGTATGGCGGACCACACCACCGGGCAGACCATGGCCTTCTGCGTGCTGGCACTGTCCCAGATGCTGCGGGCCTTCAACCAGCGCTCCAACACAGAGCCCATTTGGGTGCGGGCAGAAGGCATCAACCCCTGGCTGATCGTTTCCTTTGGCGTCTCCGCTCTGCTCATGGCCGCGATCCTTTGATTCCCCCTCTCCAGAGTGCCTTCCAGCTGACCACCCTTTCCGGCCTGTCTTGGCTGGTGGTCCTGGGGCTCTCCCTGCTCTCCATTCTTCAGGTGGAAGTATCCAAAGCCATCCGACGCCTGGGCATCTAAGCGCATTCTGCGGCCCGGCAGCCTTTGAGGCCGCCGGGCCTTTTCCTGTCCATCGGAGGGCGCTGCCCGGCGGGCTCCGTCACACAAAGACAAAAAATCTGTTAAAAAAGACCAATCTTGGAACCCGTGGTCAAAAACTTTTTTCTCCTTGTGAGCCTTTTGTGAATTTCTTGCCTTGATCTTTTTCCCTCCGACTCCCATAATTACCATAATACCCATCTGGGACACGATTTTTATGATAAGGAGGCAGCAATTTATGGGAGTTTATGTGGTAACCGGCGGCTCCGGCGGCATCGGCGGAAAGACCGTGGAGATTCTCCGCAGCCAGGGCCACGAAGTGGTCAACGTAGACCTGAAAGACAGCGACATCTGTGCCAACCTGGCCACCAAGGAGGGGCAGGGACGAGGTCATTCACACCATTCACGCCCAGTACCCCGACGGCATCGACGCCATGATCTGCAACGCCGGCGTCTCCGGGCCTGCGGCAATTTGAAGCTCATGATCAGTCTGAACTACTTCGGCGCCACCAATCTGGCCCACGGTCTGTTCGATCTGCTCAAGAAAAAAGGAGGCAGCTGCGTGGTGACCTCCTCCAACACCATCTCCCAGGGCGCTGCCCGGATGGATCTGGTGGATATGCTCAATTACAGCCAGACCAAACCTGTCAATGAGGAACGCATTCTGAACATCATTGAGAAGTTCGATGAGAGCAGCCTGGCTGTGGGCAACAGCATCTATGTAACCACCAAGTACGCCCTGGCCCGCTGGGCCCGCCGGGTCTCTGCCTCCTGGGCCGCCAACGGCGTGCGGATCAACACCGTGGCCCCCGGCAATGTCTCCACCCCCATGACCGCCACCATGAGCGAAAACGCCAAGGCCGCCCTGGCCGCCTTGCCCATCCCCATCAACTACGGCACCGATACCCTGATGGACCCGGAGGACATCGCCAACGTCATCGCCTTCTTGGTCTCTCCCCTGGCCCATGGGATCAACGGCAATGTCCTGTTGTAGACGGCGGCACCGACGCGCTTCTCAACTCTGAGAAAGTCTATTAAGGAGGGTTTTCATGACTTTGATTAAGCAGTATGTGCAGGCTATGCTCAACCAGGACTCGGTGGCCCTGAGCAAGCTCTTCTCCCCCACCGCGATTTTTGTGGACTACTGCCCCAAGGACGCCGGCCAGCCGCAGCTCCACGCTTACGGCCCCGAGGGGATTGACATGTTTTTCCGGAACCGCTTCCTGTTCCGGCGGTTTGAAATCACCGATCCCCTGATCGTCAGTGACACCCAGGCCTATTACTACGCCGTCTACAACGGATATCACATCCGGGCGGTGGCCACCATCCAGGATTTCAGTGAGGATGGCGAGATTCAGCGTTTGGTGGTCCGTCCGGCCTGAGCCCAGCACCCCGCCCCCCATTGGGAAGCGTCGCCTTCCCAATGGGGGCTTTTTTCCCTGTTCTTGCATGGAATTTCCTCCCATCTTGCACATTTTCCTCTCATTTTTCTGTCTATTCTGCATAATTTCTCCTCTCTTTTTTTCATTTTCTCTATTCTTTTCGTTTTAATCTACATTTTTTTGTTATACAATTTGTCAATTATTTGTTCACTTTTCATCTTGACGTTTCTGAAAAAATCTAAGATAATAGCCACGTTCTCCGGTAAGGGCCGCAGCCCTTGATTCTCAAGGGTTTTCTACTTCAGTTGCAATAAATCTTGCATTTTACTTCGCGTACGTCCGCCTGTGGTTCCTTCCTTCTTTTTCCACGGCGTGACTGACATAAATCCTTCCATTATTACTCACCAAAAGAGCCTTTCGGGTCACTCCCGAAAGGCTTTTTGGTACTCTCTCAATCTGGTTATGCCAAATAAAACAGGATTGGCCATAGCCACAAGGCCAGTTCTGTGTTACTCTATGGCTGTCGGCGGCGAGAGCCGCCCATCGCACCGGGACAGAGCCTCTGTCCCAATACAAGGAGGATATTTCATGAAGCGCGTTGTTTCCATTCAAGATATTTCCTGTCTGGGCAAATGTTCCCTGACAGTGGCCCTTCCCATCATCTCCGCCATGGGCGTGGAGACCTGCGTGGTTCCCACGGCGGTCCTCTCCACCCACACCGGCGGATTCTCCGGCTTTACCTTCCATGATCTGACCCAGGAGGTGGAGCCCATCGCCGACCACTGGGCAAAGGAGGGCATCTCCTTTGACGCCATCTACACCGGGTATCTGGGCTCCTTTGAGCAGATCCATCTGGTCAGCCAATTCTTTGACCGGTTCGGTGGCCAGGACACCCTAATCTACGTGGACCCCGCCATGGCGGACAACGGCGTACTTTACACTGGTTTTACGCCGGAGTTTGCCAAGGAAATGGGCAAGCTGTGTGGCAAAGCCGATGTTATTGTCCCCAACCTCACTGAGGCCTCCTTTATGCTGGGGGTTGACTACGTGGGGGAGGACTACGATGAAGCCTATATCCGGGATCTGCTGAAACAGCTCACCGGCCTGGGCTGCAAACCGCCGTGCTCACCGGCGTCAGCTTTGCCCCCGGCCAGATCGGCGCCATGGCCTATGACGCCGCCACAGACACGTATGCCAGCTATTTCAATGAAAAGCTCCCTGTGAGCTTCCACGGCACCGGCGATGTGTTCGCCTCCGCCTGTGTGGGCGCCCTGATGAATGGGAAAGACCTCGCCGGCGCCTTGAAGATCGCCGTGGACTATACTCTGGAGTGCATCCGGGAGACCCAAAACGACCCTGACGCCCGTTGGTACGGTGTCAACTTTGAATCCGCCATTCCCATGCTGGTTCACAGCCTGGGACGCTGATCCTTCTCCTTTCCCGCCCATCTCTGGGGCCGGCCTGCAGGCCGGCCCCAGAATTTTTGAAAACCTAACATTTTTTGAAAGAAATTCCGCCTCAGCTCGTGTATGTTAAGCAGAGAGGCCTTTTGCCAGAGAGAAAGGGGGAGGCTTTTGAACAGCGCCGAGGCCAGCTGGCTCCACACCCTCTATATCACCTATGCCGAAACCTTATACCGAATCGCCTGTTACCGGCTCCAGGACGCCAACCGGGCCCAGGACCTCCTCCACAGCGTTTTCCTGGCCGCGGCCCAAAAGGTCCCCGCCCTGCAAGCCCACGAAAATCCCCTGGGCTGGCTGCTGCGCGCCCTGAACTATGAGCTGAGCCACGAGTTTGCCCGGCAGGCCAAGCAGACCGCCCAGGAACAGCCCCTCCATCCCTCCCCGCCGGTCTGGCACCGACGCCGCCCCCGTCCCTGGGGCTGGCCGAGGTGCTGCCGGTCCAGCTCTCCCCCGGGACCGGGAAATTCTGCTCCTGTTCTACGAGGAAGGGCTGTCCTACCAGGAGATCGCCCAGCGTCTGGGGGTGCCGGTTTCCACCTGCGGCACCTGGCTCTCCCGGGCCAGAAAGCACTGCCGCGCCTATCTGTCCCATTCCCCCGGTTTTCCCGATTGAGAGGTGTTTCGATGTCTCATACTACTTCCTCCGCCCGCCGCGCCGCAGCGCCTGCTCCTGGAGACGACCTTATTCCAGGAGGAAACCTCCCTGCCCCGCCTCCAGGCGCTTCTGACGACCCTGGAGGACCAGCCGCCCCCCGCTTTTTCCGCCGAGGCATCTTGGCGGCAGCTGCAGGCCACCCATCCAGATTGCTTCCCCCTTCGCCGCGCCCGCGCCTGGAGGCGATGGGCCCCTGGCGGGAAGCGCCGCAGCCCTGGCCGCCCTGGTCCTCCTTCTCCCCGCCCAGACAAAGGAGAGCACCGCCCCGGCCCCCCTGCCCTTTCCCAGGACGCCGTCTCCCAGGTTATCCCCACGTCTGCCGGTTTGGCGGCGCTGTATGACCTGGCCTACCTGGAGAATCTGGCGCCCCCCCTCTGCCTGCCCGGACGTGGAGAACCTTCCCTTTTTCCTCCCCGGAGACACCGCCCCGGGCCATCTTCCCTTTGACCCAGAGGACAAAACCCAATCTATCTTTCTTCTGGAGGACGCTCCCCTTTCCCCGGCCCCCTTCTCCCAGGATTCTGTTCAAAACATCCCGTCAGAGCCCGCCTCACCGGAAACGCCGTGAGCGATTCCCTGCCCACTCCTTTCAAAAAAAAGCAAAGAGGACGCGCCGGGGCGCGTCCTCTCTCCTTCCCTTTTATAGCGTTTCTCCCTCTGAAAGTACAAACTTCTCAATGGCCAGGGCCACGCCGCCGGCCTCACAGGAGGCCGTGACAAAGTCCGCCCCCGCCTTCACCGCTTCCGTGGCGTTTCCCATGGCCACACCGATGCCGGCGGCCTGGAGCAGGGAAGATCACTGCCGCCATCCCCCATGGCCAGCACCTCCTCAGGGGCAATGTCCAGCCGGTCCAGGAGATACCGCAGGGCCTCTCCCTTGTCAATCTCCCCGGCAATCACCTCCAGGTCATTGGGAAAGGGATCGGCAAAGCCGATGCCCGGCAGGTCCGCGAGGCACTGCCGCAGGGCCTGCTTGGTCTGGGGACTGTCGGTGAGGAAGAAAAGCTCCTCCACCGGGCGGGCATCCGCCGCCAGGAATTCCTCCACCGTTCCCGGCAGGACCTGCCGGGTATCCAGGTGGTACTGCAGCATGGCCGTCCCCGCGTACCGGGCCCGGAGGGTCTCATAGTCCGGCCGGGAGAGATAGCCCACCCCCGCCCGGAACACCTGCCGGATCATGGGAATGTGGGCGCACCGGGCCAGCACCTGCAAGCAGAGGGCAGGGGCCAGATGCTTTTCCAGCAGCACCCGCTGCTCCACCAGGTCCCGAATGGTGGCCCCGTTGGAGGTGACCGCGTACCGCAGCCCCGGCAGGGACAGCACCGCCGGCGGCAGACCCTGGGCCGGGCGGCCTGTCACAGGCACCATCAGAACCCCCTGCTGCCTGGCCCGCTCCAGCGCCGCCTGGGTCCGGGGGGTGATCTGCTTGGCCCCGTTGAGCAGCGTCCCGTCCAGGTCCAGCGCCAGCAGCCGAATTTTCTTTTCCCATGGCCACCGCCTCCTGTCTTGTTTGATACCGGTATTGTACCACGGCCCGGCGCGAATGGCCAGAGGGCAGGCCCCTTCTTTCCAAAATATCCGGCCAGCCCCCGCCCCCTTGCATGCCCGGGAGAAAACCAGTATAATAGGAGTCCCATTCTTTTCAAATCCACAAAGGAGGCCCACGCCATGGCCACACGTCCCTATCCCATTCTCACCGTCAATGAAAAGGCCGCCCGGGCCATCCGGGCCGGGCATCCCTGGGTCTACGGGGTGGAGACCACCGGTCCCGACCGGCCCTGTGAAAACGGAGACCTGGTGGATGTGGTCTCCCAGAAAGGCCGCTGGCTGGGCACGGGGCTGCTCAACGATCACTCGAAGATTCGGGTCCGTCTGCTCTCCCGAAACACCAACGACCGGTTTGATGAGGCCTTTTGGCGGCGGCGGCTCCAATACGCCCTGGACTACCGGAAGACCGTCATGGGGGACGACTTTTCCTGCGCCCGGCTGATCTTCGGGGAGGCCGACCAGTTCCCCGGGCTCACCGTGGACCTTTTCGGGGACATTCTGGTCACGGAGGTTCTCTCCCTGGGGATGGAGGTCCGAAAGTCTCTGCTCTATTCCCTTCTGGTGGAACTGCTGGCCGGTTACGGCGTGGCGGTGCGGGCCATCTATGAGCGCAACGAGGCCCCCCTGCGGGACAAGGAGGGGCTGCCCCGGGAGAAGGGGTTCTATCCCCCCCCCGGCCTGGCCACCGACCTGGACGGCCACATCACCTTGGTGGAAAACGGAATCTCCTACGATGTGGACTACATCAACGGCCAAAAGACCGGGTTTTTCTGGACCAGAAATACAACCGCCGGGCCGCCGCGGCCCTGGCTCCAGGCCGGCGGATTCTGGACTGCTGCACCCACACAGGGGCTTTCGCCCTCAACTGCGCCAAGGCAGGCGCCGCCCACGTCACCGCTGTGGACATCTCCCAGGACGCCGTGGCCCTCACCCGGCGCAACGTGGCCCGCAACGGCCTGGAGGACCGCGTTGACGTGGTGAAGGCCGACGTTTTTTTCCCTGCTCACAGAGCTGGCCCGGGAGAAGAAACACCCCTACGACTACATCATCTTAGACCCCCCCGCCTTTACCAAAAGCGGGGCCACGGTGAAAAATGCCTACCGGGGGTATAAGGAGATCAACCTCAAAGCCATGAAGCTCCTCCCCCGGGGCGGCTACCTGGCCACCTGCTCCTGCTCCCATTTCATGACCCCCGACCTCTTCCGCCGGATGCTCTGGGAGGCCGCCGCTGACGCCGCCGTCTCCCTCCGGCAAATCGCGGACCGGCGGCAAGCCCCGGACCACCCCATTCTATGGGGCGTGCCCGAGACCGAGTATCTCAAATTTTATCTCTTCCAGGTCATTTGATCTCCCGACCCGCTCCCCTTTTCCGGGGCGCGGGTTTTTTCTGACAACGCCAGTCTAATCTGTTAGACTAACGTTGTCTAAAACATTCGACTGGAGGTATGTCCCATGAAATCTCCCCCTTCCCTCTCCCTGGCCGACCACCGTCTTTTTGGACTTGGTCTGGTCCTCTGAGCCCATCTCCTCCCCCCCAGCTGTGCAAGCTGGCCCAGGCACAGCTGGGCTGGAAGCGCACCACCACCTACACCGTCATCAAGCGCCTGTGCGACAAGGGCTGCCTGAAGAACGAGGCCGCCGTGGTCACCTCCCTGGTGGACCGGGCCACTGTGCAGCAGGCGGACGGGCAGGAGGTCCTGCAGCGCTCCTTCCACGGCTCTCTGCCCAGTTTCCTGGCCGCCTTTCTCCGGGCCGGCAGTGTCAGCGACCAGGAGGCCGCTGAAATTGAGCAAATGCTGGAGGAATACCGGCAGTCCCATTGACACCCTTTCCCCACTCCCCCAGAAAGGAGGCCCTTTTATGGACACGTTCCTTTCCACCCTTCTGACCATGTCCGTCACCGCCGCCCTGGTGGCCGGCATTGTGATGCTCCTGCGCCTGGTCCTGAGGCCGCTCCCCGGTGGATCACCTGTGCCCTGTGGGGGTGGTGTTTCTTCGGATGATCTGTCCTGTGGGGCTGTCTCTGCCGGTGAGCCTGGTGCCCCAGGCCATCACCAGCGGGGCCTATGTCCAGCACCTCCTCCCCGCCGAGCCCGGGCCGGCCCAGGAAACGGTCCCCGTCCAAGACACGCCCGCCCCGGCCGAGCACACCCTTTCCGCCGGAGACGGGACCCCACCGGCCCCAGCCGCGCCAGCGGATATTCCACGGCCCGCCTTGCTCACCGGGGTGTGGGCCGCGGGGGCAGGGGCCGCCCTGCTTTGGGCCGCAGTCTCCTACGCCAGACTCCGCTGGCAGGTGGCGGAGGCCGTGCCGGTGGAGAAAGGGGTCTATGAGAGCGACCGCGTCTCCACCCCCTTCGTCTGCGGCTTGCTCCGCCCTCGGATCTATCTCCCCGCCTCCCTCCCAGCGGAAGACCGTCACTATGTCCTGCTCCATGAGCGGGCCCATCTGCACCGGCGGGACCACTGGACCAAGCCCCTGGCCTATCTGGCCCTGTGCCTGCACTGGTTCAACCCCCTTCTGTGGCTGGCCTACCGCCTGTTCTGCCGGGACGTGGAGGCCGCCTGCGACCAGGCGGTGATCCGTCCGCTGGGGCGAGAGGACACCGCCCGGTACGCCGCCACCCTTCTGCACCTGGGGTGCCGGTCCGGCTTCCCCGCCGCTGTTCCCCTGGCCTTTGGCACGGAGGACACCAAGGGACGCATCCGGGCTGTGCTCTCCTACCGCAGGCCCGCTCTCTGGCTCATTCTGGCCACTGCGGCGGCCTGCCTTGCGGCCGGTCTTTTCCTGTTGGGGGACACCAACGGCCGACTGGAGGGCAGGCCCGTTGACGAGGGGATGGTTTTCTCCTATGGGGAGACTCTCCCCTCCCAGAGCCCTTGCTGGAGGAGCTGCTGGCTCTCTGCAACCGATATGACGGAGATCTGGAGCCCATGTCTTCCCTCTCCTTTGAAACGGACACCAGAATCCTTCTCTCGGGCAAGAAAGACCACTGGGAAATTTTTCGCGGGGACCACCCTCTCCTGGTCCATACGACTTCCTCCGGCGGAAAAGACCGGGAATCCCAACCGTACCGTATGACCGGTCAGCTGGAGCAGGCCTATCTGGCCTGGGAAGCTTCCCTGGAAGAATATCTCTGGGTCACCCGCCCGGACACCCTCTATACCCGCCGGGGCTGCTCCCTCCAGACAAAGCAGGCGGCGGAACAAGTGCTGGAGGAATTGAACCTCCGCGCCTTCACAGGCCCCTATACGGTTGAGGTTTTTCCAGGGCGAGTCCCCCGATCCCACGATTCTGACCGTCTATCTGGACACCCCGCCCGTCCTGGCCACCGACGCGGCCCGCCTGATCCCCCTATCTGGACCTGGCCTCTTCCGCCCTGTTCGCTCTGGACGATACGCTCTTCTACATCGACTGGACCTTCGGGGCCCAGGGCTCCCTCCACGGGACTGGGAGCTATATGACCTATCCCGATGGCCTCTCCGGCCAGGACACGCCCCCGCAAACCCAGGAGGCCTTCTGGGAGACCTACCGGCAGATGAAGCAGGCCGGCAGCGCCGCTCAGATCACCCTCTTCGGCCGCTACCGAGACACCGAACAGGTGCTCTACTGCGCGCCCGGGTATGACGGCCCTTCCCCCTCGAGGCGGGCCGCTCCCATGGCATCTTCAGCGAACTGTGGAGTGATGTTTTTGCCCTCACCTCCCTCTCCGACAGCCAGGGCGTGCACTATGATACTCCCTACTACCGTTGGCAGCCCCAGGCGGCCAACGACCAACTCACCCGCTATGGCGTGGACCCCGCGCAGCACCAGGGAGAAGCCCGTTGGTGCATTGTGGAAAATGTCTTTACCCAGGACACCGGCTACCGCCTTTTTGAGTGGGACGGGAACGTCTTCCTGGGCTATACCACCCCAGGGCAGCCGGCGGGCCCCTGTCCTTCCTGGTCCAGTTGGAGAGCACGCCCCACTGACCCATCCCCTGAAAGGAGGTCCCCATGGACCAAATTCTGCAAACCCTTCTCACCATGACCACCACCGCCTCTGTGGCCGCCCTGTGCGTGATGGGACTCCGTCTGCTTCTGAAACGGGCGCCCCGGTGGATCACCTGTCTGCTGTGGATGGTGGTCTTTGTCCGCATGGTCTGTCCTGTGAGCTTCTCCCTTCCCGTGAGCCTGGTCCCCGCCCCCCATCGCCCAGGGCACCTACGTGCAGCAGGCTGGGCAGGCGCTGGAGGCCTCCTCCCGCGCCCAGGCGCCTGCCCCGGCGGACACCGGCGGCCCGGCAGACCAAAAGGGGCCTCCGCCGGGCCGGACCGGACCGATGTGGTGGTCGGACTCTGGGGGCCGGCACCTTGGGCATGCTCCTTTGGGGGGGCGTTTCCTACCTCCGTCTGCGCCGGCGGACCGGGGAAGCCATCCGGCTAGAGGGCAACCTCTATGAGACCGATCAGATTGCCGCCCCCTTTGTCTGCGGTGTTTTTCTCCCCTAAAATCTATCTCCCCGTGGGGCTGGACCCCCAGGACCGGCCCTACGTCCTTCTCCACGAGCAGGCCCACCTGCGGCGGCGGGATCACCTGACCAAGCCCCTGGCCTGGCTGGCGCTGTGCCTGCACTGGTGCAACCCCCTTCTCTGGCTGGCCTACCGCCTGTTCTGCCGGGATTTGGAGACCGCCTGCGACCAGGCGTCATCCGGCGCTTTGGCGCCAAGGACACCGCCCAATACGCCGCCGCCCTGCTGCACCTGGGACACAGCGGCAAGCTGCCCCAGGCGGTGCCCCTGGCCTTTGGGGAGGAGGACCCCAAAGGGACGCATCCGGCACGTACTGGACTATAAACGGCCCCCCGGTCTGGGTGGCAGGGATCGCGCTGCTGGTGTGTGCGGCCACCATCGTCCTGATTCTGGCCAACCCCGGGGTACCGGAGGACCAGATGGAAGGGGTCGCCATCACAGAGACCTCTACCTCCAGCTGCGCGGCACCCCGGTGCGACTTCCTGAGGAACTCCAGACATCCTTGGTCTCCCTTCTTCGGGACTACGACCAAGAGGACTACACTCCCCTGGCGCAGTTCTCCCTGCCGAACGGCGCCCTCCTCCTCACCAACGCCAACCGGGGGACCCAGTTTTGTCTCTTTCTTGGGGAGACCGGGGCCCCTGTTCTGGTCCGCCTCAACCACGACGGCTATTCTGCCTCGCAAAAAGAAGGCGGTCCTCCCGGAATCCCTCCTCCAGGACCCCCGGTGGCGCGCTTTTCAGACCTCCCTGTCCTCCCTATCTGAGAGAGGGATGGGCGGAAGACCTCTATGCCCTGAAAACCCCCTATCTGGGCAGCCCCTCGGCCTGCCTGGCCATTCTGGAGGAACTGCACCTCTCCCAGGCAGTGGGCCCCTACCAGATCGCCCTGCAGACGGAACGCGCTCCCTATGGGATCACCCTCCAGTTCCAGGAAGCCTGTCCCCAAGGCGCCCTCTCCTCTGCCACGGAATACCTTCGCTTCTGCGGCACCGTCTTCCAAGCCCTGGTGGGCAATGGGGATCGCTTTTCGTGGGAGCTGCCCCTGGAAGGGTCGGACACCCCTGCCCGGGGCACCGTGGAAAAAAAACACCATGGGACACCACCTCTCTCACCGCCTTTCTGCCCGCTTGGCAGCAGGCCCTGGAGGAGTGGCTCCAGGAAAGCCCGCTGTTCCAAACCACACGGCCGGAGTGAGGGCCTGCCCCGTCGTCCCCTGCCCATAGAAAAAGCCGCACAGCCAACTTTGGCTGTGCGGCTTGCGTTTTCATCTCATTCGTTCTCACCGGAACTGTCCTGTCTTCGGCAGCACCGACTGGCTTTTCTGCTCCTTGCGCTCGTAAGAGGCGGGGGTCCGGCGGTAGAAAATCTGGTTATCCTCAATGTAGGCCTCCAAATGGCCCAGCCCCCGCAGATAGTTGATATAGGACAGGCTGGAGGTGGCAAAGTAGGACAGATTTCTCAGGTCCCCGGCATCAATGTGATAGGTCCGGCAGATGTCCGCAGCCATCTTGGCCGGGGGTGGTGGGGCCATCCACCAGGTCCAGCAGGTCCACCATCCGCTCGGCAAAGAACCGGGCCTCCATATCCACCAGAGGGAGAATCTCATCATAGATGCCGTAATGGGCCACGATGAATTTGTCCGCCGGCTCGGTCCGCATTTTCCGCATGGAGTCCAGATAGTCCCGCACGCAGAAGGCAAAGGGGAATTTGGAGTGGTGGAGGGTGCGGCCGGTCATCATGGCGTCCCCAGGTACAGGACATTGTCCGGTGTACGGGTACAGATGTGGTCCACCGTGTGGCCGGGGGTGTGGATGATGTCGAAGGTGGCCCCGCAGAAGGTGATCCGATCCTCTGTGGGCAGAATGATCCGGTCGGCCAGGCAGGGGTCCCGTGCAGCGGCGGCGACTCCACCACGTCCTCCGGGGACATGAGGTAGTTGGTGATATTCAGGCCCAGGTAGGACATCTGGTGCCCCGCCTCCCCCAGGGACATGGCCAGTTGGGTGCCGTAGGTCTGCTTGAGATAGGCCACATTGCCCATGTGATCAATGTGGGCGTGGCTGCAAATCACACCCACGGGCGTGAGCCCCCCCGCTTCCCGAAGGCTTCCCTCCAGGTCTTCCCGCTGATCGTTCAGACCGGTGTCCAAGAGAATACAATGGCTGTCGTCCAGCTTGTAAAGGGGATGAGCTCCCAGCTTTTCAGCACCCAGGTATTCCCCTTGACTTGTTCTAATTCCATAGCGATTCCCTCCTTATCCTACAACTTCACGTTCCTCCCGCCGTATCTCTTCCCCTATCGAAACCGTCCTGTGGGGGGCAGGGTGAGCCTCTCCCGCCGCCGGTTTACCCGGCGGTAGCGAAGCTGATCCTCTGCCATCACCAATTCCAGGTCCCCCGGTCGGTCAGGTAATGGAGGTACGTTTGACTGGCTGTTCAAAATAGGCCAGATGGCGGGGATTTTTGGTCCGAACCTGGTAGGTCCGGCAGATGGCCTCGGTCAATTCCTTGGGGGTGGTGCTCTCCCCCCCACCAAGGTCAGCAGGTCCTCCATCCGCTGGGTCAAAAACCGAAGCTCCAGGTCAATAAAGGGCAAAATTTCCCGGTAAACACCCCGATGGGCCACGATGAACCGGTCCGCGCTCTCCTGGCGCAGCTTTGCCAGGGATTCCAGATAGACCTACATGGAGAAGGCATAGGGAAACTTGGCCCGGTGGAGGACCCGGCCGGTCATCATGGCATCCCCCACATAGAGCACATTGTCCGGGGTCCGCACGCAGATGTGATCCACCGTGTGCCCCGGCGTCCGCACCAGGCCGAAGGTCACCCGCACAGGGTGACCTCCCGCTCCTGGGGCAGAATGATCCGGTCAGGCAGACAGGGGGGGCACTCTCCAGCTCTGGGTACTGCCCAAAGGCCCCCAGGGACAGATTGTAGTACTGCAGCTGCAGACCCAGGGGGGAAAAAGAGCTGTCCCGCCTCCCCTAGGGTCAGAGCCAGGACGGCCCCCCGGGTTTTTGAAAATATCCATAGGACCCCATGTGGTCGATGTGGGCATGGCTGCCCAGAATGGCCACCGGCGTCAGCCCCGCCTGGTCAGGGCGGCCTCCAGTTCCGCCCGCTGGTCCACGGTGCCCGTGTCCAGCAGGATGCACCGGGTGTCGTCCACCTGGTAGAGGGGGATGAGCTCCCAGCTTTTCAGCACCCAGGTGTTGCCCTTGACACGTTCCAGTTCCATTCGGCTTCCCTCTTTCTTCTCTCCCTTCCCCCGCCGCCGGGGCGGCGCCTCGGTGGGGGACGGGGTTATCCCGGGATGCGTCGGGCCCGGGTAATCCACAAGCTGCCCAGGACCCAGTCCCCCGATAGAGCACCGCCAGCTGGCCCGGCGTGGGCGCTCGGGCGGGGGTGAGAAGCTCCAGCCGCCCTCCCGTCCCTCTGGATAGAATCGGGCAGGGGTCTCGGTTTTAGAGTGGCGCAGACGCACCGTCAGTTCTTCCCCTTCGGTCAGAGGGGCCAACGGGTTAAAGTCCTCCCCCAGACCGTGTCCGCCATAAGGTCCGTGCCGTCGGAGAGGACCACCTCCTGGAATCTCCGGGCGGATCTCCGAGACAAACAGCCGGTGGGCCGCCGGGATACCCAGCCCCGGCGCTGACCGATGGTATAGCGATGGATACCCCGGTGCCGGCCCAGCACCCGGCCGGTCCGGTCCACAAAATGGCCCGGCGGCGGCACCGCGCCTCGGGCCTCCAGCCAGGCGGCGTAGTCGCCGCCCGGAATGAAACAGATTTCCATGCTGTCCGGTTTCTCCGCCACCGGCAGTCCAAAGTCCCCGGGCCAGCTGCCGAACCTGGGTCTTTTTCATACCCGCCGATGGGAAACACCAGGCGGGACAGCCAGTGTTGGGGCAGCCGGGCCAGCATATAGGCCTGGTCATTGGTGTGGGCGCCCCGGCAGAGCAGCGGCTCCCCCGCCGGTCCGGCGGCAATCCGCGCATAGTGCCCGGTGGCCACCCAGTCCGCCCCCCTCCTCCGCCCGCCGGAACAGGGCGGGAAACTTCACCGTAGGGTTGCAGCGGGCGCAGGGCAGCGGGGTGCGCCCGGCCAGGTAATCCCGCTGAAAAGGGCCCATCACCGACGCCTCCAGCTCCCGGCGGATATCTCCGGCGGAAAAAGGGATGCCGAAGGTCTCCGCCACTTGCTGGGCGTCCTCCCGGCCGCCCAGGCCGATGTCCAGCCAATGCCCGTAGACCGTGTAGCCCTGCTCCTGGAGCAGGCGGGCGGCCACGGCGGAGTCCACCCCCCGGAGAGCCCCAGCACCACCGTCTTACCGCCCATGGCGGGCCTCCTTGGGCGCCACCGCCGGGGCGCCGTTTTTGTTCGATGAGGGTCAGGTCCCCCGGTCCACCAAGTATTCCAAATAGGGGCGAATATACCGCTCCAGGTGCAGCCCCGGGCCGGGTGCCCCACCGGCAGGTCCATGGCGGTCACCACGGCGGCGTAAAACCGGCTGTACGTCATGGGTTCGGTCACCAGCGCCCCGCAGGCCGCCAGCTGCCCCTGGATGTGGCGGATATTCATCTGGGCCAGTTCCGCCACCGAACCATAGCGGATGCCCTTATGGCAGAAGATATAGGCGTCGCAGGAGAGCCCCGCCACGATCTCCTTGCTCTTCAGGTCGTCGGCCATATCAAAGACAAAAAGGGCACCATGGCCCCTGCCAGCACGTCCTCCGTCATCAGGACATCCCCGGCAAAACACACGTTGTCCGGGGTGATGAAGCAGACATGGTCCGGGGCGTGCCCCGGGGTGCGCACCACCTGGAGGGGAACCCCACAGAACACCAGCTCCGTCTCCCCAAATGCGATGACCCGGTCCACCGGGCACACCAGGTTTTGCAGCCGGGGAATGGTGCGGATCATCCCCATGGTAAAATTAAACAGGTGATTTTTCAGGCTCTCCTCACTGCGGACGATGTCCGCCTCCAGCTGGGGCAGGCAGGTTTTGGCGCCATAGGTTTCACGAAAATAGCGGGTGGTCTCATGGTGGTCGTAGTGCATGTGGGTGCACAGAACCCCCCCACCGGGGTCAGGCCGGCCTGGGCCAGGGCCGCCTCAATCTCCCCCCTGGAGCTTGGTGCTGCCGGGGTCCAGCAGCAGGCAGGTGCTCTCGTCGATCTGGTAGAGCCCCCCCAGCTGGGGGCCCTCCAGCACCCAGGTGTTTCCTTTCACATGGATTCGTTTCATGGTGTTTCTCCTGGTCTGTTCTGTCGTTCCAGCGCAATCATCAAGGCGGCCACATCCGCCGGGGAGACGCCGGAGATCCGGGCCGCCTGGCCCAGGTTCCCAGGCCGGATGGCGTCCAGCTTCTGCCGGGCCTCCAGGCGCAGGCCGGCCAGCTGGTGGTAATCCAGGTCCGCCGGCAGGGTTTTCCCCCTCCAGCCGGCGCATCTCCTCCACCTGTCGCTGCTGGCGGGCGATGTAGCCCTCGTATTTCAGGGGAGATCTCCACCTGCTCCCGAACCGCCTGGGACAGGGCGGGGCGGTCTGGGTCCAGGGGGGCCAGATCCTCATAGGTCAGGCAGGGCCGGCGCACCAGGTCGGACAGGCGCAGGCTGTTTTTGGCCGGGGGCTCCCCCCTTGGCGGCCAGCAGCTGGTTCAGCTCCGCCGTGGCCGCCACACCGGGTGTGCTCCAGGCGGTGAACCTCCCGTTTCACCTGCTCATATTTCTCCTGCACCCTCTCGTACCGCTCCCGGCTCACCAGGCCGATGGCATACCCAATGGGGGCACATCCGCTGGTCGGCGTTGTCCTGCCGGAGGAGCAGGCGATACTCCCTGCGGGAGGTCATCATCCGGTAGGGCTCGTTGGTGCCCTTGGTGACCAGGTCGTCGATGAGCACCCCGATGTACCCCTCCCGACTTCGGTCCAGGATGAGGGGGGGCGGCCTAAAATCTTCAGCGCCGCGTTCACCCCGGCCACCAGGCCCTGGGCAGCGGCCTCCTCATAGCCGGAGGAGCCGTTGAATTGCCCCGCCCCGTACAGGCCCGCCACCTTAGTTGCTCCAGGGTGGGCAGGAACTGGGTGGGGTCCACGCAGTCGTACTCAATGGCATAGGCCGCCCGGGTCATCTCGGCGTGCTCCAGACCGGGCAGGGTGTGGAGCATCTGAATCTGCACCTCCTCCGGCAGGGAGGAGGAGAGCCCCTGAAGGTACAGCTCCTCGGTGTCCAGCCCCATGGGCTCCACAAAAGCTGGTGCCGCTGCTTGTCCGCAAAGCGGACCACCTTGTCCTCGATGGAGGGGCAGTACCGGGGCCCGATGCCCCCTCAATCACGCCCGAGAAGAGGGGGGAGCGGTCCAGGTTCGCCCGGATGACGGCGTGGGTTTCCTCATTGGTGTAGATGAGGTGGCAGCACACCCGCCCGTTGGGCGCCGGGCTTCTCGGTCTCAAAGGAGAAGGGCATGGCATCCTCGTCCCCCACCTGACATTCCAACTGGGAAAAGTCGATGGACCGGGCGTTCACCCGGGGGGCGTGCCCGTCTTAAAGCGGCGGAGGGTGAGCCCCAGCCTGGCGCAGGCTTTCTGTGAGCTGATTGGCGCCAAACATGCCGTCCGGCCGCTCCATTTGGCCACAGAACCCAGGATGGTCTTTCCCCCCAGGTAGGTCCCTGAGCAGATCACCACCGCCTGGGCCCGATAAGCAGCCCCGGTGTCGGTCTGTACCCCCGGTGACCCGCCCCTCCTCCTCTGTGAGCAGCGCGGTCACCTCCGCCCTGCTTCACCCACAGGTTCTCCTGAAGCTCTAAGGTGTGCTTCATCACCTTCTGGTACTCCCGCCGGTCCGCCTGGGCCCGCAGGCTGTGGACGGCGGGGCCCTTGCTCCGGTTGAGCAGCCGGTACTGGATGCAGGCCTGGTCGGCGGCCTTGCCATCTCTCCCCCCAGGGCGTCCAGTTCCCGCACCAGGTGGCCCTTGCCGGTACCGCCGATGGCCGGGTTGCAGGGCATATTGCCCACAGCATCCAGATTAACGGTGAAGCACAGGGTGCGCAGGCCCATCCGGGCCGCGGCCAGGGGCAGCCTCAATCCCGGCGTGGCCCGCCCCCACCACAGCCACGTGGTAGGTGCCGGCCTCATAGGTCATGGGTTTCTGGGATATACGTTCTTCCATCGTTGTCTCCTGTCACAGCAAAAGTTCCACCAAAAAAAACCACCACGCAGCCCGACGCGGCCACCAGGAACAGGTTGCCGCTGAACCAGGCCACCAGCACCCCCCCGCCACCAGGGCCGCCAGCCCCGACCAGAGACTGTCGGTGGCGTGGAGGATGGCGGGAAAGGTCATGGCCGCCAAGGTCACATAGGGCACGTAGTAGAGGAAGGAGCGCAGGAAGGGATTTTTGATCTCCCGCCGGATCAGGGTCAGGGGAGCACCCGGATGATAGGTCACCAGGGCCACCACGGCGATATAGAGATAGACATTATGCTCCATGGCCTTCCCCCTCCTTTTCCTCCTCCTTCACCGGGAACAGCAGCGCCGCCCCGGCGGCAATCACCACAGTGAGCAAAATGATCCGGGTACCCGAGGCCAAGGAGGCGAACAGGGGGATACACTCCAGGGCAAAGCTGGCGGCCATGGAGACCACCACCACCCCCAGAATCACCTTTGCTCTTCCGAGAGGCGGGGATGATCACCGCCAGGAACATGCCGTACAGCCCCACGCTCAGGGCGCTGACCACGTTGGCCGGCAGGACGTTGCCCACCGAGGTCCCCAGAAAGGTCCCCAGGGCCCAGCCGGGCATGGCAACGGTCATCATGCCGAAATAGTAGAAGGGGTTCAGCTTCCCCTGCTCGGCAATGGCCATGCCGAAAATCTCGTCGTTGACGTTAAAGCCAATGACCAGCCGGTGCCAGAGCTTGGATGCGGCGGGCAGCTTCTGGCTCAGGGCGCAGGACATGAGGATGTACCGGGCATTGGTCACCGCCTCTAAAATGGCGATCTCCCAATAGCCCCCTTGGGCCGCCATCATGGTAAAGGCGGCGTACTGCCCTGCCGAGGCGTTGACCAGCAGGCTGGTCAGGGTCGCCTGAAAGGCACTCAGGCCGGCGTTCTTGGCGGTGATCCCCAAGGTGAAAGACACCGCCAAATCCCCCAGGGAGATGGGAACCCCCACCCGCAGGCCCCGGGAAAATTGCTTGGTGTTCATGCTCTGTGTCTTCTTTCTCTCTGGTTTCTTCCGTCAGCCCAACACCACCAGGGGCACGTCGGGCCGGTTCAGCAGCCGAAAGCAGGGGGAACTGATTCCCCAGCCCCCGGGAGACCACCATCTGTCCATAGGACAGGTCGTACAGTCCCGCAGTATACTGGGGAAAAAGCTCCCGCTTGGGGCCCACCAGCCCGTCGGTGCCGGGCAGGCGGATGAGGCCCCCGTGGGCGTGGCCGGCCAGGGTGAGGTCCACCCGGGCCTGGGTGTATTGTTCATAATGGTTGTTCCGGTGGCTGAGGAGAATCTCATAGACCGCCCCCTGCTCCTGCCGGACCTGGTCCGCCAGCTCCTGCACCGTCTTTTGGTCGGCGTAGCCGTTGCTGTCCTCCGCCCCCAGCAGGGCGATCCGGTCCCCGTTCCGTTCCAGCATGACATACTCGTTGGACAGGACCGTCACCCCGCACTGCTCCAGCAGCGGCTCCAGCTCCCGGACCACCCCGGCGGCCCACTCGTGGTTGCCGGTGACGTAATAGGTGGGGGCAATGGCCGCCAGACCCTTGGCCACGGCGGGGATCATGGACATCTGGTCGGGTTCGTGGAGGATGTCCCCCACCACAGCCACCAGGTCGGGCTCCAGGTCCCGGACATAGTCCAGCAGGACCCGGTTCCCCTCCCCAAACTCCTTGGCGTGGAGGTCGGAGACCACGGCGATGCGGTATCCATCAAACCCGTCCGGGGCACTGGAGACGGTGATGGTCTCGCTGGACAGCCCATTCTGCTGCCACCAGAACCATCCCACCAGCAGGCCCAGCACCAGCACCGTGGTCACCAGCCGGGTGAGGCATCCCCGGCGGCGGCGACGGCGGCGGGGGGCGGGGATATCGTTCGTTCCAATCGGATTCTTTAATCATGGTCAATATAGAAGGGTTTCATCAAACTCTTCTGCTCAGTGGAGTCCTTCTGCCGGCTCTTGGGCGGCTCCACCCAGGGCGGGATGCGCCCTCTGCCCCGGCCGGAGCGGGCAGCCGGTCGGCCGAGCGCCCCAGTCCCCTTCTTCGCCGGGGCGGGCGCCCCCTTCTTGGGGGGCCTTTCGGGTCTGGGCCGCCTGGGCGGCCTTGGGCGTCTTTTCCGGGGGCTGGGGTTTGGCCGGCTGGGCCTGGGCCTTGGGCTTTTGTCCCCCTTTTTCCCCGCTTGCCGTGGGCCGCGCCGGGCTTATAGTATTGGTACACCGGTTTGGCCGCCAGGAGCCGGGCGGTGGCGTCCATGATGACCTCCCCCCTCTAGGGGGTCCCGGTGGGAAAAGGACACCGCGCCCTCCTCCACAGGCTGGGCGGCCAGGAAGTCCTCCAGATTCCCCAGATTCTGCTTGCCGTGGGGAAGGTCCGCCGGGCCTTCTCCCCCCTTCTCCGGCGGCTGGGCCGGGGCTGGGGCGGCTGCCTGGCCCTGTCCCTTGCCCCGGCGGCGTTTCCGGCCGGGGGCTGGGTCCGCCGGGGCATCCAGCGGCTGGGCAGCCTTTTCCGCAGCCTTCTCGGCGGCCTGCTTCCGCTGGGCCGCGTGCTTTTCCCGGGCGGCCTGGCGGGCCTCAGCGTCCTCGGGATTCACCACCCGGCCCTTGGCGTCCTTCACGGGGACCTCAAAGACCTCCATGGGATAGTCATGCGCCCGCCGGGGGATGGGCTTTTTCAGCAGCTTCTCAATGTCCTTGAGCATGGGCATCTCCCCATAGTCACAGAAGGAGATGGCGGTGCCTCTGGGACTTGTTGCCGTGGATGGCCGCCGCGCCACCCCCCTGTTTGGTCAGGTCCCGGGCCACTTTGTCCGCCCCGTGCTTGGTGCGGGTAAACACCAGGGCGCTTTTCACCTGCTCCTGCTCCAAAATCTCCAGCAGCAGGGCGGTTTTGTTCTTCCGATCCACCAGGCAGACCTCCTGGCGGATGACCTCCACCGGGGAGGACACCGGGGCGGCGGCCACCTTCACCGGGTCATGGAGGAGGGTGTCCACCAGGTCTAAAATCTCCGGGGCATGGTGGCGGAGAAGAACAGGGTCTGCTTCTTCTGGGGTAGGAGGCGGATGACCTTGCGCACGTCGTGGATGAAGCCCATGTCCAGCATCCGGTCCGCCTCGTCCAGCACGAAGATCTCCAGCCGGGACAGGTTCAGCAGGCCCTGGCCGTACAGGTCGGCCAGGCGGCCGGGGGGTGGCGGTGAGAATGTCCACCCCCCGCTTGAGCTGGTCCACCTGGGGGCCTGGCCCACCCCGCCGAAGATCACCGCCTCGGTGAGGGGGCAGGTTCTTGCCGTAGGCGTGGAGGTTCTCGTCAATCTGAATGGCCAGCTCCCGGGTGGGGGGTGAGAATCAGGGCCCGGATCGTTCTCCCCCCGTCCCCCTTGGGCCAGCCGCTGCAAAATGGGCACGCCGAAAGCACAGGTCTTTCCCGTGCCGGTCTGGGCGCTGCCCAGCACATCCCGGCCCGCGATGCCGGCCGGGATGGCTTTTTCCTGGATCACGGTGGGTTCCGCGTATCCGTAGTCTGTCAACGCGGTTAAAATCGGTTCCGTGATCCCAAGGGGATGCAAAACTTGTCATAAAATGAACTGCTTCCTTTCCTGCGCCCTCCCTCCGCCAGAGAGCGCCGTGGTTACTGTCAAAGCGGCAGACTGCCGCGCGGAGCCTGCGCCGCCCGGCGGGCGGCGGAAACATCACCGCGCTGTGCCTCCCAACCACGGGGGCATACAGCGGGTTTGACCTTACGGCTCCTCCTCTAAGAAGTAGGTGGCCTCCATGTCGGCCACCGCCAAGGCAAAGGCCAGGGGATACTTGGCAAAGGCCCGGCCCACCAGCCGGCTGTCCTCCGAGCCGGAGAAGCCCATGTGCCAGCGGATGGCCATGGCCTCGTCCCGGGTCAGCCGGATGAAGCCGTTGATCACATAGACCGATTTCTCCCCCGTGGCCGTAGGGGGAGGGGGTCCTCATAGGTGAAGGTGGGCACCTGGGTCCACTTGCCGTCCCTCTCCCTTCACATTCCGGGTGGAGGGTTTGTAACAGCCGATCTTGCACAGGTCGTGGAGCAGGGCCACCAGGGCAATGGATTCCGGGCTGTACTCCAAGCCATAGAGGTCCGTGACCCGCTCCCGGGCCAGGTACTCGGCCAGACAGTGGTAGACGTTGATGCTGTGCTCGCACAGGCCCCCGGCGTAGGCCCCGTGGTACCGGGCTGAGGCCGGGGATGTGAAAAAAGTCGCTCTTGTTGGTCAGATAGTCCAGCAGGGCCTCCGCCCCGTCCCGGTGGACATGCTCCCGAAAAATCTCAATAAATTCCTCTTTTTGCCGACATGGCTGTGCTCCTCCTCTGTCTTTCTGCGGCGGAGCGCCGCACCTGAATAGCTTATTGTAGCATAAAAATCATGGGTTTTTCACGGGTTTTTCCGCGATCCCCGAAAAAAAAAGGCACCTGGCACAAAAGTGCCTGGGGTCTTGGGCGGGTTTCTTTCCGATTTGGCCGGGAAGCAAAACGCGGGAGCGCACTCTGAACGGAGGCGCTCCCACTGCGTTGACTTTCTTTGTCTGTTGCCTTACTCTATCCCCAGGACGTTTTCTGGCTTGTTTCCATTGCCTGGATTCTGGATCAGGCGTGGGACAAGTTCCAAAACAGAAAGAAGCGAGCCGTCTGTTGCAGCAGAACGGCTCACGGCTTTTGTGAAAGGTTTCTTCTTCACAACTTCATGTTAGTTCAAGTGTTGTGGCAACCGTCTGGGTTTCCACATTTTTATTATAGTCTCTAACGAGAGCATTGTCAACCATGTGGATATTGGGGCGGTACTCTTCTTTCATTCGTAAAGCAGCTTCTCTTTTCAAAACCCATCATCAAAAAAATAGGGAGACCAGCACCATACCAGTCCCCCTACCCAATCAATTTCTATTTGTATTCTGTTGATTTGCGTTCAGTCTTTCAAATACCTGGTCGATATTTACAGAATATTTAAGACGCAAACCATTCGCATAAGCATCAAGATATTTCTGGCATTCCGCTACAATTTCTTTTTCATGCTTATTGATGATATTCTGATACAATATGTACGCAGCATCTTTTCCAACCCAAAATTTTTTCCTGATACTCTCTTGTAATGGGAAACATCTTAATGTAGTGCAACCCGTGATGATTCCCAGGACGTGTCGATGGCCTTGGCGGCAAAGAAAAATACTGGTCTTTGGGTGTAGCCGCAGAAATATTAGAGCGGAGAGGGACTGCGAAGTGGCTCACTTGCCCTTTGTATTTTAGGGATAGCACCAACAAATGCGGACGCCGATTTTTTCCGAAACAAGATTTCAGGATCGTCTCCACAAATATCAAAATATCGCTGGGATATTGTAATAAACTTCATCTTAAATCCCTATCTCTCGTCTTATACAAGAAAACCCTGCACCCGCTAAAATTAGGAGTGCAGGGTCTCATACGAATGAATGATATTCTAACCGTCATTCCCGGTTGCTGAGACACATACGAATGAATGATATTCTAACCGTCATCCCCGGTGCAAAGACTTCTTTGCATCCTTATTGTATGCTCAATCTCCTATTTTGTCAACAGGAAAATGATGCCATATAAAGGAACCTTGGCCTGCCCGGCCGGGGCCCCATTTCTTGGGAAGAAATGGGGGAAAGAACCCCAGGGAGGAGGTTCCTCCCCGGGACCCCCTTTCTGGTGGGGGTTGTGTGGGGGAGGCTGTACTCTCACTTATTACCTGGCCTGCGGCCCCACATTGAAAGGCCCGTAACGGCCCGCCCACCGGCTGGGCGGGCTGGGGACGACGGGTGGGTGCCCTTTGGGAGAAGACAGAAAGTAACCGTTCGGGTTCCCACTTTTTCCTCCCGACAATAAACCACTTCTCCCGCCCGCCCGAGCCGGTGGGCGGGCCATGAGGCGTTGGTCTTGGAGGCCGCAGGCCAGGTACGCCGGTAGAAGAAAATCGCTGCTTCTACAACGGTCCAGAGAAAAGGGGTGTGGGGGAAAGAAACTCTTTCCCCTCAAGGGGGGTCCAGGGGGCAAAGTCCCCTGGTGTTCTTTTCCCCTATTTCTTCAAAGAAATAGGGCCCCGGCTGGGAAGCCAAAGTTCCCTGCCGTTCCAACGGCAAGGGTGAAAAACACAATATAACTCCATTAGACAGACCAGAAAATATATTCTCACTTTATCTAAACATATATAAAACGGTGCCCGGCAAAGCACAAGCACCGTAAATCCCATTTTCTAATCCACATCATCTGGAACATACTCCGCAACTTCATCCAGGCGACAATTCAGAATTTCACACAATTTATTCAAGGTATGCGTTGACACAGGCTGATCCGCTTGTAGCCGCTGAACGGTTGCATGACTCATTCCATGCTTCACGCGCAGAGTGTACGTTGTCACTTTCTTCTGCGACATAGTTTCCCCACAACGGGCGATAGCGAATCATTGCCTTGTAACCCCCCTTTCTACCCATCCATTATGGATGTAACCAGGGCTACAAGAATATGGCCATTATTTAGCCATATTATTCTGCTATCATTTTTTATTAATCTTTTCCGCTTCCTCGTCTGGCAAATACTCTGCCACTTCATCTAATCGGCAGTCCAAGATTTTGCACAGCCGATCCAACGTAAGTAGAAACCGGCATATTTTTTTTTTTGCAAACGTTGTACAGTCCGTGTCCAATATTATGTTTTCTCTTAACGTATAGGTCGTAAAGTGTTTGTTTGACATTGTTTCCCATAGAGAATTATAGTGAATCATATGCCCCCTCCTTTACACGCCTTATTATGGCCGCTATAATAGCCATATGGTATGGCCATTATTTGGCCATACCAAAATAGGCAACGTTAAAGAAAGGTGAGATACTTAAATGAATGTTGATGCCGAACTGGATAGAATGAAACAGGCCATCTTCACAGAGGATCTGCTAACAAAGCTCCTCTCCTGTTCCCAAAAAACACTGGATGCCCAAGGCAGCACCGTCCCCCCCCTGAGGAGGCCCAGGCAGCCCGCGCCGCCCTGGAGGACCTGCTGACCCCCCAGCAAAAACAAATCCTGGCCGCCCTGGAGGAAAAAACACAGGGACATCCTCCGCCGGCTCCTCCCCTTCGCCGTCCAGCAGGGGCTGTGCACCGGGTTCCAGCAGTATTGCTCCAACGAGCCCCTCACCACCCCCCTGCCCGGCCTGGTCACCCAAAAAGGTGCTGGATCAAACCGTCCACTGCACCGGCTACACCTGGGCCTGCCAGCAGGCCACAGACCTGTTTGACACGGTCTATGACCAGCTGCCGGATCAGACAGCCCAGGACCAATGGACCGATCTCGCCCTGGTCTGGGAGGACCGGGAGGATATCCTGGCCCTGGACGCCTTCCCCCTGGGCTACCGCGCCGCCCTGCGGATTCTGGGGAATTGCTTCGGCCTGGATGCCAGCATTTCCATGCTCCCCCAGGTCCTTTGACCGAGCATGATCTGGGCGTTCTCATGACCTCCCAGGAGCAGGAGCGCCAGACCCGCCTGCAGGCCCGCCCCCTCCCCCAGGACCCTGAAACCCCTTTCCCTGACTAAACACAAGCCCCGCCGAAGGCATCCGCCTTCAGCGGGGGCTTTGTTTCGGTGCTCAAATGGTCTCCTCCACCAGGGTCAGGCCGCAGGGGCGGCCCTGGCCGTCGTGCTCCAGGCGGTAGCAGTCGGTGGTGTTCCCGTCGCTCAGGTAGCACCAGGTGCCATCGGTGATCAGGCGAAGGGGGCCGCACTCGTTTTGCACCAGCACCTCTTCCCCAGTCTCCAGCTGCCTGGCCCAGAGGCTCCACTCCTGCCTGCGCCCCCCATTGTCCAGCGCAGCCCATGTTCTGTTGGTAAAGTACAGCCACCCGTCCGCCACGGCCAGGTAATCCCTTGTTGAATCCTCCGGGTCCTCGGGCTCCGGCAGAATATAGTCCCCGGCCCGCCGGGGTCAGCAGCAGATAGCCAGTGGCGTCGCAGAGGTAGTTGCCCGCCTCGTCAAACCGGTTTTTGGACGCATACCCAATCAGGAGCCCGCCGGGGAATCTCTATGGCGGCCTGCTCCCCGGCTCCCATGGTGCCCGGGGGCAGGAGAGACCGGCCGTCCTCCTGGAGATCGGTCCAATGGTACTGGTTCAACTCCACATCCTCCTCCCAGCCAGGGTAGGTAAAGCCCTCCGGGTGGTCCACATAGACCACCTCAATGCACCGCTCCCCCAGCCACAGGGGATACCCGTTCTCCCTCTGCGCTGTCTGGGACAAAAAGGGCCCCGGTGCGGCTGTCCAGCACAACGGTGTCCGTGGTCTTCCCGTCAGGGTACCGGTAGGTCAGCGTCACGGTGTCCTCCCCCACCTGGTTCAGGAATAGGGCCACATCATAGGTAAGCTCCAGTTCCTCCCCCATGGGCAAAGTAGTTCCACAGGTCCCCCACCCCCAGTTCCGCTTCCGGTTCCTCTGGGCCGGGGGCCGTGTATAGCAGGGTCTCCTCTCCAGTGGTCAGGTCCTGCCGCCAGAGGGCGTTGGTGTCTATATCCACATAGTATAGACTGTGGGTATTCACCCCCAGCAGGAAAAAAAGAGAACATCCATCCGGTGCGCCTGGTAAGACACCAGCTGCTCCCTTGCCCTCCCCCGGCACATAGCGGAAGATTCCCTGGGGACCCGGGCCTCATCGGGCCCGGGAAGCCGCTGCCCAAAGACATAGTAGGCCCCCGTCCTGCAGCACCCCTGCCTCGCCCCCCCACGTCCTGCCGGGGGTGGCGGACAGGCTCTGTGGTGACAAACCACACCAGCACCGCCGCAGCCACAATGGCGGCCACAATGGCCAGACGCCGCCGCCAGACACCGCGCTTTACCTCGGCTGACTCCATGACCAGATTGTCGTCCAAAAGGTCCAGCAGTTCATAGAGTTTTCCCCTTTCATCCCAGAAGCCCCCTTTCCTCCAGATACCCCCGCAGCCGCTGCCGGGTTCGGAAGAGCTGGGATTTCACCTTGCTCTCACTGTGGCGGAAGAGCACCGTGAGTTCTCCAATGGAATCTCCCCAAAAATACCGGCGCAGAAAGAGCTGCCGTTCGCCTCTGTCGGTCTTGGTTTTCAGAAAGTCGTTGATAGCCTCCATCAGCTCCCGCTGGGCCACCGCGTCCTCCACGGAGTCCTCTCCCGGCAGTACCTCCGCCAGCTCATCCAGCAGCAGATAAAAACGGTCGCCCCGCTTTTGGGCCTGGTTGTGCTCCAAACGCTTCAGCGCAATGTTGCGGGTCACTTTTGCCAAATAGGCCAGCAAACTCCGCGGGGGGTGCGCTGGGCACCCCGTTCCACACCGCCAGATAAGCGTCGTTGACACACTCCTCCGCGTCCGGATGATCCCCCAAAATGTTGTGGGCCACTGTGTGGCAGTACGCCCCGTACTTCTCCGCCAAGGCCGCGATGGCTCGCTGGTCCCGTGCCCGGCACAGGGGACAGGATCTCCTGGTCTCGAAGCACCATCTCCGCCGCCTCCCTTTCTCCTCCCCTTCTCGGGTGTTCTTATCCTTATAGACCGGAAACAATGGCCGCCGGTTGCACCGATTCCGTCAAAACTTAAAGAAAACGCAGAAAACCGGGCGTACACCGCCCGGTTTTTCTGGTTATTCATCCAACTTGAGCACCGCCATAAAGGCCTCTGTGGGCAGCTGAACCGTGCCCAGGGTGCGCATCTTCTTCTTGCCTTCCTTCTGCTTCTCCAGCAGCTTCTTCTTCCGGCTGATATCGCCGCCGTAGCACTTGGCCAGCACGTCCTTGCGCATGGCCTTGACGGTTTCCCGGGCGATGATCTTGCCGCCGATGGCCGCCTGGACAGGGACCTCGAAAGAGCTGGCGGGGATGTTCTCCTTGAGCTTTTCACAGATCCGCCGGGCCCGGCCGTAGGCCTTTTCCCGGTGGACAATGAAGGACAGGGCGTCCACCTGCTCTCCGTTGAGCAGCAGGTCCACCTTGACCAGGTCCGAAGCCCGGTAGTCCAAAAACTCATAGTCCAGGGAGGCATACCCCTTGGTCCGGGCCTTCAGGGCGTCAAAAAAAAGTCATAGATGATCTCGTTGAGGGGCATGTGGTAATGGATCTCCACCAGGTTGGTGTCCAGATACTGCATGTCCTTAAACTCGCCCCGGCGCTCCTGGCACATGGGCATGATGTTGCCCACGTAGTCCGGGGGAGATGATGGAGACCTTCACAAAGGGCTCCCGCTGCTCGGCAATCACCGAGGGATCAGGATAGTTGTGGGGGTTGTCACCCGGACCTCCGTGCCGTCGGTCTTGGTGACCTCATAGATGACGTTGGGCAGGGGTGGTGATGAGGTCCAGGTCAAACTCCCGCTCCAGCCGCTCCTGGATGATCTCCATATGGAGCATCCCCAAAAAGCCGCACCGGAAGCCGAAGCCCAGGGCGGCGGAGGACTCCGGTTCAAAGGACAGGGAAGCGTCGTTGAGCTGGAGCTTCTCCAGCGCGTCCCGCAGGTCGGGGGTACTTGGACCCGTCCTCGGTGTAAATGCCGCAGTAGACCATGCTCCGGGCGGGGCGGTAACCGGGCAGGGGCTCCGCCGCAGGGGTCTCCACGGTGGTGATGGTGTCGCCCACCTGGGTGTCCTTCACGTTTTTAATGGAGGCGGTGAGATACCCCACCTCCCCCGGCGGATAGGCTCTTGCAGGGCTCCAGCTTGGTGGGCAGCAGGTGGCCGATCTCCACCAGGCCGTACTCCGCCCCCGAGGCCATCATCCGCACCGTCTGGTCCAGGGTGAGGGTCCCCTCCATCACCCGGAAATAGACCACCACCCCCCCGGTAAGCGTCGTACTGGCTGTCAAAGATCAGGGCCTTGAAGGGGGCCTTGGGGGTCCCCCTGGGGGGCGGGGACATGGTGGACCACATCCTCCAGCACCGCCTGAATATTGATCCCCATTTTGGCGGAGATCTCCGGGGCGTCGGCGGCTTCCAGGCCGATGACGTTCTCCACCTCTTCCTTGGCCAGGGCGGGGTTGGCGGCGGGGAGGTCAATTTTGTTGATGACCGGTCGGATCTCCAGGTCGTGCTCAATGGCCAAATAGGTGTTGGCCAGGGTCTGGGCCTCCACCCCCCTGGGAGGCGTCCACCACCAGGATGGCCCCTCGCAGGCGGCCAGGGAGCGGGAGACCTCATAGTTAAAGTCCACGTGGCCCGGGGTGTCAATGAGGTTCAGAGTATAGGTCTGGCCGTCCAGGGCATCATACTGGATGGTCACCGCCCGGGCCTTGATGGTGATGCCCCGCTCCCGTTCCAGGTCCATGCTGTCCAGCAGCTGATTCTCCATCTCCCGCTCGGGCACCGCGTGGCACAGCTCCAGCAGCCGGTCGGCCAGGGTGGACTTTCCGTGGTCAATGTGGGCAATGATGGAAAAATTGCGAATTTTACTTTGGTCTGTCATTGAATGCTCCTCCTTAAGCCTTGACGCCTTGGGTTTCTTCTCCCTCGTTGTGGGCTTTTTCTCCGCCGGCATCTCCTGGGCCAGCTCCCCCGCCAGGCAGTGGAACAGCGCCTGGCTCTCTGGGTGGCGGCGGCACAGCCCAGGCACAGCTGGGTCAAAACCTCCGCTGCGGACCGCAGCACCGCCGGGTCCACTCCCTCCGGGGCGCCCTGGGCCCGGCCGCCCTCCCGTTCCACCCGCCGCCCCAGCAGGTAGTCCGCCGAGACCTGGTAGTAATCACAGGCCCGCACCACAAAGGCCAGGCCGGGCTCCCGGATGCCGTTTTCATAGTGGGACAGCAGCGCCTGGGAAACCTCCAGCGCCTGGGCGGCCTGCCGCTGGCTGACCCCTTTTTCGTGGCGCAGCTGAGACAGGGTCTGCGCGAACCGTACCTGCATGCCATCCCTCCTATCTTCCCTCCCAGACAACTGGGTTTTTAACATTTCGTATTATTATACTCTGCAAAATACCCACTGTAAAGGGCCCCCAAAAGAGAATTTTTTCTCCCGCCGGGCTGTCCGCCGAAAGAAAAACTTTGTCCCCCTCGACACCCTTCCCCGCCATGGGGCCAAAGGCGGCAAAAACCCTGATTTTCAACCCCTTGACGGATCAGACCGCCCCTCGTATCATCATCTTTGTAACCAGTTTGTTACTCTTTTGTTCTCTTTTGTACACTTTACTGGAAAGGAGCGACACCTTGGAAAAACATTCGATGCCGGCTCTCCCGGACTGGCCGGACCGGGACGTGCAAACGCGGTTCTCTCCGGCGGCCATCCGCAGCCCGCCCCGCCGCCGGACACCGGCCCCACGGTCCAATGGCCCACCCCCCGGCGCAGCCGGCGGGCGCTGCTGGCAGGGGTGCTGCTGGGGCTCACCGGGCTTTCTGTGGCGGGGGCGGTGATCGTCTCCACCTGCACCCTGTGCTACGCGGTCTCCACCGACGGCTCTCCCCCTCTGGCCTACGTCCAGGGCGAGGACACCTATCAGACAGCGGTCCGGCAGGTGGAGGACCAGGTCTCTGAGATTCTCCGGTCGGATTACCGCTACGCCCAGGAGACCACCATGGCCCTGACCATCGCCCCCAAGAACAGCCTCCAGACCTCTGACCAGCTCACCGCCAGCCTGATGGAGACGGTGGACCAGGTCAAAGCGATACATTCTCACCATTGACGGTCTCCCCATCGGCGCCTGCGAGAGCCGGGGAGGCCATCGACCAGGCCCTGCAAGGAATCAAAGATACCTACACCAACCAGTTCACCGTGTCCGCCTATTTTGACAACACCGTGGACGTGGTGGTGGGCTATCTCCCCGCCCAAGCGGAAGTTCTGGGCGCCCAGGCTTTGGCAGAGCGCCTGACCCAGCCCCGGCAGCAGGCCCAACCAGCCATCGAGGCACTGCTTCAGGTCCTGGAGCCCGCCCAGGAACTGCCCCGGTCCATGGAAACCCTCCGGGCCGAGGCCCAGGCCATCGACCAGGACCAGGGTACTCTCCCCCTCCTGACGGTATGCACCGTGGAGGAAGAACATGTCCCCCGGTCCAAAGGACAGCACCCTCCTGCTGGGGGAGGAGAAGGTCCGGGCACCCCTGGCCTGGAGGAGCGGACAGACCGGGTCACCTACACCATGGGCCAGGGGCAGAGCCGGGGAACATGTCCCGAGGTTGGCGCAAACCCCCGGTTCCGTGGGCTGGCCCCGTGGAGCAAGGGGCCGGATCCTCTGGCCCCTTCGGCGGGCGGCAGATTTTCGGCGGGGGGCAGAATTTCCACCGGGGGCTGGACATCGCCGCCCCCAGCGGCACCCCATCGCCGCCTCTGCCGGCGGCCAGGTGATCTGGGCCGGACCCAAAGGCACCTACGGCAACCTGGTCAAAAATTGACCACGGCAACGGCTTTACCACCTATTACGCCCACTGCTCCGAACTTTTGGTCCAGGAGGGCGACCAGGTCACCCAGGGACAAACCATCGCCCTTGTGGGCTCCACCGGCCGGTCCACCGGCCCCCCTGCCACTTTGAACTGCTTTGGCAGGACGAGCTTTGGACCCCCAGCTTTGTCTACCTTGACAACTTGCCTGACGGCGCCCTTCCGGTGCCGTCAGGCAAGTTTTTTCGTCCTCCTTTCATTTTTTTTCTGCAAAAGGCGATGCACAGCCCGTGTTTTTTCCTGGAATTTCCAAATTTTTGCCGCAAGTTCCCTGTCATCTCGCAAAAACTCGACCTTTTCCAGCTTATAACGCAAGTTTTCTGTCACTCCCGTGAAGAAATGTTTTCTTTCCTTTAATATATTGACAATAGGTTGACCTTTTGGCCTTCTTCAGGTACCTTGATGCCAGCAGATCGGTTTCATAACCCATTTCATCAAAAGGAGGACTTTCCCATGATCCCTGTCAACCCTGAAGCAATCGGCCTGTTTGGCCTGTTCGCCACTGTCATCTGTTTCGGCCTGGAGCAGCTGGGTGTCGGCGTGAAAGGCGCCGACCACGAAAAGCTCACCCGCACCTTGGGCTACATCGCCATCTTCTTCGGCGGCTTCACCCAGCTCTTCACCTCTCTGTGCATGTACCTGTTCTCCGTGGGCGGTGACCACAGCGTCTATCTGGGCACTGTCTTCGGCTTCTTCGGCCTGTTCTGGATTCTGGTGGGCTTCTTTTTTTTCATCAAAGGCGGCGACAAAGAAAGCCATGGCCCACTTCTTCCTGTGCGGCCTGATCCTGTGCATCGGCTTCACCATCCGCGCGTTCCAGGGCGGCCTGGTCTGGCCCCTGGGCATCGACCTGGTGGTCATTGACGTGCTGCTGCTCACCCTGATCCCCGCCTGGTACACTGGCAAGCCCGCCCTGACCAAGCTGGCCGGTCTGTGCAACGTGGCCATCGGCGTGATCTCCGCATTCCTGCTTTTCCCCGCTCTGTTCCTGTGAGGCGGACCGGAAGCCCAGTCTTTCATTCCCTTCCACCCCATTGAAACCGGACTCAAGTTCAATCCCCGGCGGTACAGCTTTCGCTGTGCCGCCGGGGGATTTCTTGTTTTGTGGTATGTCATTCCTGCCCGGGAGAGAAGAGCTTCTCCTCCCGCAGCTTCGCCAGGATGTACGCGTAGCTCTCCAGGCCGTTGTGGGGCAGCAGGCAATAGGAGCAGTCTTTCACCCCGTTGCGCATCACAAAGCTGCCCCGGCAGTCCGAGGCACGGTAGAGGGGGCAGTAGCAGAACAAGCAGTTAAACTCCTCCTCCCGCACCCCTTTATGGCAGGGGAAATACTCACATTCCCGGTTTTGAAACCAAGTATAATGTTTTCCGTTCAAATCCATCCTTGCACGCTCCTCTCTGGTCTTGCTCCCTGGACAGGAAATCCCCCGCCGGGCTCGGCGGGGGATGGCAGCGATTATTTTCGGCCGGCGGCGGTTTCCAGCACCCGGCGGTCCGCCCGGTGGTGCTCAATGGGCTTCCACTGCACTTTTCTGCTGAACAGTGCCACCATGGAGATGGGGATGTAGGTCAGCATGAACAGGGGGAAGGTCACCGTGTACAGCACCTTCCGCAGCGGCGTGGTGTGAATCCGCTTCCACTCGGTGATGGTGGTAAAGACCCCCACCAGAAACAGCACCACATACAGCCCCAGGAAGGTCTGCAAAATGTACATCAGGCAGGGCAGGAATGAAATCCCTCCGCCGTGGACATGACGCCGCCCACCAGGTAGGCGATAATCAAGCCAACGGTGAGAATATATGCAGGCATCACCGTCATGCTCATATCATAGCAGGAGAAGTGCCCCTTTCCAATACCCTTCACCAGGCCAAAGCCATACTTGCGGAACACCTGGAGAAAGCCCCTGGCCCAGCGCAGCCGCTGCCGCCAGGACTGGCGGAAGGTAACCGGCTGCTCATCATACAGCACCGCATCGGCGCAGAAGCCGATCTTCCGGCCCTGGAGGATGTGGTGGACGGAAAACTCAATGTCCTCTGTCAGCAGGTGGAACTTCCAGCCATTGGTGCTCTCCATCACCTGGCGGATGAACAGAAAGCCCGTGCCGGACACCGCGCAGCTGGTGCCCAGAAGCATCCGGGAGTTGTTCAGGTACCGGGATTCCCGGATAAACCACAGGCCATAGCCGGCGCTGATCCAGTTGGAGTCGTAGTTTTTCGAGTTGCGGTAGCAGGTGACCACTTCATAGCCGTCGGAAAAGGTCCGGTTCATCTCCTCCACAAACCGGCAGTCCAGCACGTTGTCCGCGTCAAAGACGAAGTAGCCGTCATAGACCTTGGGGTAATCCTCTTCAATGTGCAGGAGCAGCTGCTCCAGGGCATATCCCTTGCCCACCTTTTCCCGGTTGAACCGGGTATAGACCACCGCGCCCTCCCGCCGGGCAATGTCCGCCGTGGCGTCGGTACAGTTGTCGGCCATGACGAACACGGTGAGCAGACTTTGGTCATAGGTCTGGTGCCGTATGCTCTGGATGAGATCCGCAATGACCGCCTCCTCATTTCTGGCACAAAATCAAAATGGCGAAGCGGTGGAGGACCTCTGGTTTATGAGGCTCCTGCTTCTTGGTGAACGGTACAGCCAAAAAAAAAACAGCTGGTAGGCATAGCAGCAGGTAAAGACCACCGCTATGACAATGTTGATCGTCAAGATGGTATCCATTTTTTAACCTTTTAACACCCTTTTTCTTTCTGTCAATCTGTCCCGATGGGCGGAACCGGCAGCGGGCGGGGGGAGGACCCTTCTTATCCCTCCCCCGCCAGGCGATATGCTTTTTTCCTGTCAATCATCCGCCCGGGAAGCTCCATCGGTGGTTCTACGGCTTTCTCTGGTTTTTCCGGCAAGATGAAAATATGCTTGCATGGTTGCCTGCAAATATATTTTTCTCTATTGTACAACGTCCTGAAAAAAAAGTCAATTAATTTTCTCTTAATTTTTTTGTAACAGATTGGCCTTCTCCCCTTCCCCGGTCAATTTTCCTGCCCTGTTTTTGAATTTTTCCTTTGACAGCCACAGAAAAATCCTGTATACTCCCAAATAGTTAGCATAAGCTAACGATCAGGAAGAACTTTTTTCTTCCTCCGACGGAAATCCGTCTCTCTTTTTATCATATACTAAGATTCCATAAATAGACTGCGTCCCTTGGGGCGCTAAAAAAAAAAACTCGGATAGTTAGCCTTAGCTAACCTCAAAAGAAAAGGAGCTTCTCAATGAGTGTCGTCATTTTAGGCGGAAACGAATGCATGGTCCGCAAATACAAGGACCTCTGCCGGTCCTACCAGTGCTCTGCCAAGGTCATCTCCAAGATGGGCGGGACCTTGAAAACCGGCTGGGCAACCCCGATCTGCTGGTCATGTTCACCGACACCATTTCCCATAAAATGGTACAGAACGCCCTCAATGAAACCCGGGGCCAGGACACGGTCATTGTCCGCTCCCGCTCCAGTTCCATGTCCGCCCTGGGCACCATCCTGAGGCCCACGCGGGCGCCAAGAGCTGAGCCTATGTCTGTGGATTATGTGATCCAGCACGCCGCCCCTACCTTGGCAGGAATTAAAACGGGCAACCTCTTTCCCTGCTTCTTCTCCTCTCCCCAGGCCATGGTCCGGGACCTCCGGGCCATCAATCAGGTCCTGGTTCCCCGGGGACTCCGGCTGCTCCCCTTGCGCCGGGACAACACCGGGTCCTTCTCTATCTCTTTCGCCCGGCGGCGCTCTCCCGGGATCTATCCTGGGGAGGCCCGCCGGCTCCTCCGGCAGGCGGGCTATCAGGACCTGGCCCAACACGCCTGCCTCCGGGAGCCAAGCGGCGGCTACAGGCTGGGGAACCTTTCCTCATGAGATCGGCCTCTTCCTGGGATATCCCCCGGAAGATGTGGCCGGGTTTATGACCCACCAGGGGAAACACTGCAAATGCGTGGGCTGCTGGAAGGTCTACGGCGATGAGGCCGCCGCCCGCCGCCAGTTTGCCGCCTATAAATCCTGCACGGCCAATTACTGCCGCCGCAGGGCCTCCGGGGCCTCTCTGGAGGGGCTCACGGTGGCCACCAGACTGCCCCCAATAACGATTCCAAGATCCTGCCGAAACCGACAAGGTTCGGCAGGATCTTGCTCTTTTTTTGTCAGCCGATTGACTTTTGAAGAAAGATTTCCTAAAATGATAGTGTTAATCTTTTTCGGCCGCATTTTTCAACCCCATCCGCGCCGAGTTTGAGAAAGGGGGCAATGACTTTGCCTGAACACACCAATCCGCCCGGAAAAAGCAACGCCACTGCCAGCTTGGTGCTGGGTATCATCGCGGTGGTCTTCTGGTTTTTCGGCTATTCCTCCATCCTTTCCGTCATTTTAGGAATCGTCGGCCTGATCCAGGCCAGCAAGGCCAAGGAACTGGGATACCTGGACGCCATCCGCACGGCGGGATTTGTGCTCTCCCTCATTGGTCTGATCGGCGGCGCCCTGGCCTTTGTGGCCTGTGTCGCCTGCGTCAGCTGTGCGGGGATCGCCAGCACCCTTCCCCTGTAATTCCTTCCACCTATGCCGCGGCATTCCTGCCGCGGCGCCTTATTTTGGAGCTTTCGTTACGGTTATGCTACCCTATTGGAATCTTGGCGGCACTCTCTTCCCCACGTACAGCCTGCTGACCCTGCTGGGCGCCGCTGCCGCGTGGCTGTACTTCCACCGGCAGCTCAAAGCCCGGGGAGAAAAACCCCGGCCGGACAGAGCAAGCCTTTCTCTTTGGGGTTCTGGGGGCATTGGTAGGCGCAAAATTTCTCTACCTGCTGCTCCAGCTGCCCCAGCTGCTCCAGGACCTCCCTGTTGGCGGCCGATCCGGCCGCCTTTTCCGCCCGCTACCTCTCGGGTGGGTTCGTCTTTATGGCGGGCTGTTCGGCGCTCTGGCCGCGGTTTGGCTGTTCTGCCGGCGGCGCAAGGTCCCCTTTTCCCCAACTGGGGGGCCGACCTGGTCCCCGCCGTCCCCCTGTTCCACACCTTTGGCCGGGTGGGCTGCTTCCTGGCCGGGTGCTGCTACGGCATTCCTGCCCCCCGCCGGCTGGCCGGGGGTGACCTTTCGGGTCTCTCCCGTGGCCCCCAACGGCGTGGCGCTCCTCCCCCGTCCAGCTGTATGAGGCCGCCGGCTGCCTGCCCTCTTTTTTCTGCTGCACCGCCTGGCCCGGCGGGGCTGGAAGGGGAGGCCCTTTTGCTGGTCTATCTGGCCGCCTACGCCCTGTTCCGCTTCGCCCTGGAATTTCTTCGGGGCGATGCCGCCCGGGGGGATGGGGGGTATTTTCCACCTCTCAGCTGCTGGCTCTGGTTACTCTGGCCGCTGTCCTCCCCTCCTGATCCGCCATCTCCGTACGTAAAAACAGCCGCGCCTGTAACATACAGGCCGCGGCTGTTTTTTTTTCCGCTCCCCCGCCTCCTCTTCATCAGGAGCCAGCGTCTTGGAACAGGCTTTCAAAATCGTACGTGGAGAGAAAAATCCCGGAACGCCTCCATCCGAGAGGCAATCTCCTGGGCGGTCATCGGCTCCTCCTCCAGAAGCCGGCGGGCCAGCTCCTGGCATACATCAGGGGAGTAGTGGATGTGGTCGCTGTACTGGTCCAGGTCTGTAATCAGGGCCTGGTCATCCATAAAGTAAAACACCCGCACATTGGGCCGGCTGATTAACCCCTCCAGGACCCTCTCATGCATGGTGAGCGTCGCCTCCAGCTCCCTTTCCCGAATGGTCATATCCCAGAAAAGGATACTGTACGGCGGCAGGTAAAAGGTAAACGTGGTCTGGGGATGGGCATCCACCCGGGCCAGAACATGGTCCAAATTCTCCTGGGCTGGGCCCAACAGTGCATCCGCCGCCACGGCGGGCCGGGTTCAGGCCGCTGGTAAACCCCCCAGCGCCACCTCTCTGCTCCACTGGACATCGTCTCCCCACAGGTATCCCCCCTGTCCTTCATCCGCCTGGTACCCCCCTGGCCGCACGCAGGATGTCGGGGGATATACCAGAAAAAAAAAGTATCTTTACTCAGCAGGTAATGCACATCATTGTACAGGTTTTCATCAAAAAAGGTAGGTAGGCGCCTCCCAGGTATTCTCCTTTGTCATACCGCCGCCAACAGTTGGAGTCCACCCCCCAAAAAACCTGCCGCACCGTATGGGGTTTCCAGGGCCACGTCCAGGGGAAGAAGAAAATCCTCAAAATATCCGCCTTGGACAATGAGCTTCCTCGTCTGCCCTGGCAGACGCTGCTGAAAGGGCTCCAAGGTAAAATTGGCCGTGACAGAGGTGCCCATAAGCAGGTAATCATAGTCCAGATTTTCCGCCGCCCCCACGTTTTGATACCGCCCATCCTGGAGCCAGAGGGGAAGTCCCGCCACTGGGCCATGGTAATGATAATAGGGGTCCACCACATAGATTGTCCCGGCAAACAAGGCCGTCAGCGCCAGAAAGACCGCAAAAAACAGTCTCAGAAATCGTTTGGGCACCGAATGTCTCCCCTCTCAGAAATTAGAATAGATAAACCGGCTCACGCCCGTTAGAGAGATCACCGCCCAGAACAGCAGAATCCCCGCCAGCACACCGCGCCGCCCCTGTCATCCGATGCTTTCTCCGGGCCACTGGCGTCTCTTGCAGACAAAAGAACATACTCCCACCACAAAAAGAGCAGGAACATGAGCAGGGCCAAACGGGCCATATCTATCTCCAGGTAGCGTCCAATCCAGGTAATCTCCGGCATCTGAAAGGAGGTGGTAAACTCTTCTGCCAGCGGACCGAACGCACACCGCGCAATGGCCCGGCACATGGCCAGCGCCTCCCGGACACTGCCGGCCCGGAAGAAAATCCAGCAGAAATTGACATACCCCAAAGGTCAGCGCCCAGGACAGCGCAGGGTGGAGCCGGTCCAGCCGGCTGCCCAGCAGGCGGTCGGCCACCATGGCGATCCCATGCAGCCCTCCCCAGACCACAAAGGACCAGTCCGCCCCATGCCACAGCCCAGAGGCCAAAAAAGATCACCAGGGTGTTGACACAGGTCCGCGGCAACCCCCGCCGGCTGCCGCCCAAAGGAATGTAGAGATACCGGGTGAAAAACCGCGTCATGGTCATGTGCCAGCCCTTCCAAAAGCCCCGGATGGTCAGCGCCTGGTAGGGCACATCAAAGTTCTCCGGCAGGGTAACCCCAGCATCTTTCCAATGCCCCGGGCCATGTCCGTGTAGCCGCTGAAATCAAAGTAGAGCTGCAACGTGTAGCTCAGCGTCACCGCCAAGGCCGTGGTGCTGTTGAGGGCAGCCAGATTGGCCCAGCCCCAGTCCGCGCCGCCGCCAAAAGCCTCTGCCACAATGACCTTCTTCCAAATCCCCAAGGAGAACAGCCACAGGCCCTCGGCAATGCCCTGGGCGGAAGGTCCTTTTCCCTGGACCGCCCGCATCTGGGGAATCACCTCGTCATGGAAGGCAATGGGGCCGGAGGTTACACAGGGGAAAAAGCTCACAAAGCAGGCATACTCCAGCAGGGTATAGTCTGCCGGGTCTCCTCGGTACCGGTCCACCAGGAAAGCAATCTGCTGAAAGGTAAAGAAACTGATCCCCAAGGGGCAGCAGCAGCGACAGCGCCCCGATGGAGGTCCCCAGCAGCCAGTTGAGGTTGTCCAGAAAAAAAAGTTGGCGTACTTAAAGTAACCCAGCAGGCCTAAGTTGCCCAGCAGACCCAGCACCAGCAGAGGTTTTCTGGCCCGGGGCAGGGCTCCCATTGCCTTACCAACCAAAAAGTTAAACAGAATACTCCCCAGCAAAAAGGGGGGAGAAAGGCCAAGTTTCCCTTTTCCATAAAAGGCCAAAGACACCACCAGCAGAAACCCTTGGGCCAGACGCCCATGGCCCCGCCAGTTCAGCAGCCACCACCCTGCCACAGACACCGGCAGCAGGGCAAAAAGAAATGTGTAGGACTGAAATGACATGGATCGAGACTCCTCTCCAAAAAGGAATGGCTTGCGCTTGCCGTGCCGGCTCCCTCTATTATACAGATTGGTTGTATCTCTGTCAAAAAGCTGGATTTTTCGCTTTTTTCCTCAGATTCTACTTCCTGTTTCTTCTGCAGGGGAAAAACCATTCCCCCCCCGCCCGGCGGCGCATCAACCGCAGCCGGTGAGAAGCCCCAGCAAAAGGGCAAAGACGCAGACCCCCAGGCAGGCCAGGAGGAAAAGGTACTGCTTCGGCTCTCTCATTCCAACGACCCCTTTCTGCCATAATAAGACGGGAGAAATCCCCTTTTTTTGCAACAACATTTTTTCTTTTTCTCAAACAATCGCCATAAAAACGTCTCTTTCGCCCCCAAGCGCAGGAAAAACCAGCGGCCCGCCCAAAAAAAAAAGCCAATCGCATTGCCGCGATTGGCTTTTTCCCCATGGCACCCCCGACGCGATTCGAACGCATGGCCTTCCGCTTAGGAGGCGGACGCTCTATCCATCTGAGCTACGGGGGCACAGACATTTTTATTTTATCCTATGATAATTGGTTTGTCAATCTACTTTGGACATGGCCGAATGGGACTTAATTACGGAACGTCCCCCCCACGCCGTCTATACTAAAAACAGAACAGCGGCCCGCCCCCGCAAGCGGGCGCAAGGCATCCCTGAGAAAGGAGTTTTATGGGCATTCTTTCGCATCTGTTCTGTATCGACATCAACCGGGGCGTTCGCAACTATCAGGCCACGCCGGGCGCGGTGTTGCTGGACGTCCGCTCCCGGGAATCGTACGCGCGCAAGCGAATCCCGGAAAGCCGAAACCTTCCCCTGGAGGAGCTCTCCCGGGCAAAGAGGTTTTGCCCGATCTGTCGGTCCCCCCTCTTTGTTTACGCTTATGGGGGAGAGACCAGTGCCCGGGCCGTCTCCCGGCTGAAGGACATGGGATATACCCAGGTCCACGATATCGGCGGCCTGAAAAAGGCTGCGGCTCCCACGGGTATTACGGCCCCACCGAGGGCACCCGCTGGTTCTCCTCCCTTAAAGGCAGTCTGCGCCCCCCCGGCGCAGACTGGAAACCGTATCCTTACCCAGATTCAGATGCCGGTGAAGCATCCGAATGGTGATGCAGTAGAGGATCGCGCCATAAATGGCGGAGATCAGAATACTGCCCCACATAAAGCCGTGGATGGCGGTGGCTGGGGTCAGAGAATTGAGCCAGCCATCCATGGAATCCAGCATGGGGACCCCCCCGCAAAGAGGAGCATACCGGAGACAATCTGGGTCACCACCTGGATGGCGAAAAAAGAAGGCCACAGACAGCAACATTTTATGTTGGGCAAAGCTATGGCCGATGGCCAGAGGCGTGTAAAACTCCAGGCAGGCGACCACACAGAACACCAAAAAGAGGAGCAGGCACTCCACCAGGAAGGCCACGCCGTTGCCCACATAGTAGGCGTTCCACTGGTCCGCAATCTCCTGGAAGACCCTACCCAGCTCCCAGAACATCTCCACATTCGCCACCAGGGCCAGCAGGGACAGGACATCCACCACAACCGCCCCCCCAGGAACCAGACGGCGGAGACAATCAGCTTTGACCACACCAGGGTATGGGTGGACACCGGCAGGGTGAACATCACGTATCCCTCGTCCGCCATTAGATTGCTCCGGAACCGGAGGATGGCCAGGATCACCGCCACCACAAAGGTGGCAATCAGCGCCAGGACAAACCCAAAAATAATGATCCCGGACAGCAGGGCCAGGAAGTTGCGGCCCAGCATCCCGTCAAAGGTCACCATCTCGGCCCACAATGCGGTGGCGCGGGTGAGCACCGCCAGCAGAACGGTAATCAAATACAGGGGAATCATCACCCGGGCTGTGGCCCGGAACTCATGTTTCAACAGTTTTCTCAGCATTTGTATACCTCCCGGAACAGGGCGTCCACGCTCTTGCCCCGCTCCTCCCGGATGGCGTCCACCGAGGACTGGAGGAGAATCTGCCCCCGGTCAATGAAGAGCACCTCATCCATCACCTTCTCCACATCCGCGATCAGGTGGGTGGAGATGATCACCGAGGCCTCAGGGTTGTAGTTGCGGATGATAGTGTCCAAAATATAGTCCCGGGCCGCCGGGTCCACCCCGGCAGATGGGCTCATCCAGCAGGTACAGCTGGGCCTGGCGGCTCATGGCCAGGATCAGCTGCACCTTTTCCCGGGTGCCCTTGGACATGTGCTTCATCCGCTGCTTGGCGGAGATCTCCAGCCGGTCCAGCATCTCCTCGCTGCGCTCCCGCTGGAAATCCGCATAAAAAATCCTCATAAAGTCCTGCAGCTGCTTCACGGTCATCCAAAGGGGGAAGGCTGGTCCGCTCGGGAAGATAGGAGACCATGGCGTGGCTCTCCTTCCCCGGCGCCCTTCCGTTGATCCAAAGCTCCCCCGCCGTGGGGACCAGCAGGCCGTTGGCCAGCTTAATCAAGGTCGTCTTTCCGCTGCCGTTGGGGCCAAGCAGACCCACAATCCGGCCCGGTTCAATGGTAAAGCTGATTCCGTCCAGGGCGGTCACCGCCCCGAAGCGTTTGCTCAGCCCTTTACACTCCAGAATGCTCATGGTGTCCCTTCTCTCCTTCCGTCTGTACAAATGTGACGATCTCTCCCAGCTGGAACCCCAGCTGGTACATTCCTCTAAAAGTCCTTCACCTGGTTCCGGGCCAGGGACTCCCGCAGGCGCCGAATCCGCTCCCCGTCCTCGGTGACAAACCGGCCCGCGGTGCGCTGGCTGTAAACCAGCTCCTCTCGTTCCATCTCCATCATGGCCCGCTGCATGGTGTTGGGGTTTACCCCTGCCTCCGCGGCCAGGTCCCGCACCGAGGGAAGCCGCTCCCCCCCGCAGCAGGGCGCCGCTGACAATCCTCTGCTGGATCTGGGCAATCAGCTGGGTATAGATGGGGATGTCATTGCGAAACTGCCACGCCATATCCATCCCTCCTTGGTGGTGTTCATCTGTGTCGCTGTACTGTTGTACTGCACGAATAATACAATAACACATTTTCTCCATTTGTCAAGCCCCTTTTCAAAAAAAAAAGTGAAAAGAATCAGGCGGGAAGATTGTCCTGCCTGTCCCCCCCCCTGAACTCCCCCTTCCGCCGCCCGGTCTCCCAGGGCCGCGGCAAAATTTATCCTTGCACTCCTTTATTTTTACAATAGTATAATAGATAGCCGTTGAATTAGCGTCCGTTTGAATTTTCGATAGATATGAGGTGCGAACCTGTGCAGAACGAATCACTGAGAAACATCGCAATCATCGCCCATGTTGACCACGGCAAGACCACCCTGGTGGACGAAATGCTCAAGCAGGGCGGCGTTTTCCGTGAAAACCAGCAGGTGGCCGAGCGCGTCATGGACTCCGGCGATATCGAGCGTGAGCGCGGCATTACCATTCTGGCCAAGAACACCGCCGTCCATTATAAGGATGTGAAGATCAATATCGTAGACACCCCCGGCCACGCCGACTTCGGCGGTGAGGTGGAGCGGATTCTGAAAATGGTAAACGGCGTCCTGCTGCTGGTGGACGCGGCGGAGGGCCCATGCCCCAGACCCGCTTCGTCCTCTCCCGTGCCCTGGACCTGGGCCATCGGGTGATCGTGGTCATCAACAAGATTGACCGCCCCGACCAGCGGATCCACGAGGTCATGGACGAGGTGCTGGAGCTGCTGCTGGACCTGGACGCCACAGAGGAGCAGCTGGACTCCCCCATGCTCTTCTGCTGTTCCGCCCCGCCAGGGCATCTGTTCCCAGGACCCCGACGTGTTGGGGGGTACCGACCTGCAGCCCCTGTTTGAGACCATTCTCAACTATATCCCCGCCCCCGAGGCTGAGGCGGACGCGCCCTTCCAGATGCTGGTCTCCTCCATTGACTACAATGAGTTTGTGGGGCGCATCGCTATCGGGCGTATCGAGCGGGGCGCCATCAAGCAGAATCAGGAGATCACCGTCTGCAACTACCACGACCCCGGCCAGAGCCGCAAGGCCAAGGCGGTGAGCCTCTACCAGTTCGAGGGTCTGGCCCGGGCGCCGGTCACCGAGGCCGCCGCCGGCAACATCATCGCCATGTCCGGCATCGGGGACATCACCATCGGGGACACCATCTGCGCCGCCGGCCTGGCCGAGCCCCCCCGCCCTTTGTCAAGATCTCCGCCCCCACGCTCGAAATGACCTTCTCGGTCAACGACACTCCATTTGCGGGCAAACGAGGGCAAGTTTGTTACCTCCCGGAACCTCCGGGACCGGCTCATGCGGGAGACCTTGAAAGGACGTCTCCCTGCGGGTGAGCGAGACCGACTCCACCGATGCCTTCAATGTGGCGGGCCGGGGCGAAATGTCCCTGTCCATCCTCATGGAGACCATGCGGCGGGAGGGCTATGAGTTCCAGGTCTCTCCCCCCGGGTCCTCTACCAGGAGATCGACGGGGTGAAGTGCGAGCCCATGGAGCGCCTGGTGGTGGACGTGCCGGCCGACGCGGTGGGGGCGGTCATTGAGAAGATTGGCCCCGCAAGGGCGACCTCCTGGAGATGACCCCCGTCGGGAACCGCATGAAGCTGGAGTTCCTGGTCCCCGCCCGGGGCCTCTTCGGCTACCGCAACGAATTCCTCACCGACACCCGGGGAGAGGGATCATGGCCTCTGTCTTCGACTCCTACGCCCCTATAAAGGGGGATTTGAGCCGCCGGAGCTCTGGCAGCCTCATCGCCTTTGAAACCGGCGAGTCGGTCACCTACGGCCTCTGGGCCGCCCAGGAGCGAGGCGCCCTGTTCATCGGCCCCGGCGTCCCGGTCTACGGGGGCATGGTGGTGGGGAAAACCCCCAAGAGCGAGGACATCACCGTGAACGTCTGCCGAAAAGAAGCAGCTGACCAACATGCGGGCCTCGGGCTCCGACGAGGCCCTCCGCCTGGTGCCGCCCCCCGGATCTTCTCCTGGAGCAGTGCCTGGAGTTTCTGGCCGATGACGAGCTGCTGGAGGTCACCCCGGAAAACCTCCGCCTTCGCAAGCGGATTCTCAACCACGAAGTATGAAGGCCCTGAAGGGGAACAAAAATATCAGAACCTATAACAAGAAACCGGCGCTGTGGACTGCACAGCGCCGGTCTTTTTGTGTGGTATCTGTTGTGTCTTAGGACTCACCCAGCATGACTGCATAGACTTGGGCAGCATTCCCTGCCCTGCTTCTCCTGTACCTCCGGGTGTTGTAGCCCACGGGAATCCCCGTAGCTGGTGCACACCTTCACCCCGGCATCATAGGCCGCCTCTTCCGTGTCCTGCTCAGGGTTGGCGGTCTGCCAGTCCGTATAGACCTTCTTGTGGGTGTTGCGCAGCTCATAGCTGATGGTGATCCCCCTCCGCCTCCTGGACCTGGGCCAGGGTGATGGTGTCCGCCCCGTCCGCCGCTTCCAGATAGTTTTCCAGCAGGCGCTTGATCCGGTTGTAGGAGGTCCACTGCATGCAGCCCAGGCCGAAGCAGCTTCCCCGGCCGTTGGCCCCCGCAGGACCCAGCTCCAGGACCATGGCATAGACCTCCTGGAGGGAGATGCCCCTCATAGATCAGCCGGTAGGAATACTTGTCCCGGTAGTCGTAATTCTCATCCATGTACACCAGATAGTCGGGCTCGGCGTCGGGGTTGGGAGAGATAGGCCGAGCTTTCAAAGCGGCCGCAGTCCCCCTCCTCTATGATGTTGCCCAAAAGCCCGGCCACAAAGGCGGGGGCAAACCCATCGTCCAGCAGAACCTGGGCCATGGCCGCCAGGGTATCCCTTTTTCCGCAGGGAGGAATTCTGGAGGTTTCGCACCATCTCCTGGTGGCTCACCGGGCCATCGGGCATCACCGTCTCGCAGAACCGGGTGAGGATCACCGCCACCTGGGCCCGGGTGGCACTGCCCCGGGGGCTTAACGTGGTGTCCGTGGTGCCGGTGATCAGCCCCGCCCCGCAGGCCCAGGCCAGCGCCTGGGTGGCATAGTCGCTCACCTGCGCCGCGTCCTGGTAGAGCCCCAGATCAGTCCAGGCGGACACGTCCCATCCCTGGTCCTGGGCATAGCGGTAAAAGATCACCGCCAGCTGCTCCCGGGTGATGGGGGGAATTGGGGAAAAAAGTGGTGGCGCTGGTGCCGTTGACAATGTCCCGGGATGCCGCCCAAGCCACCGCCTTGGCGTACCAGGCCCCGGCGGCCACCTCGGTAAACTGGCTGGCCGTTCCGCTGGTCGGTTCTCCTGTCAGACGGTAGAGCACCGTCACAATCATTCCCCGGGTGGTGGTGTTGTTGGGGGAAAAGGTGGTGCTGTCTGTGCCGCCCATCAGGTTGTTCTCATAAACATACTGCACCGCGTCGCCGGCCCAGTGCCCCTGGGGCACGTCGGTGAAGGGATGCTCTCCCGCCGCCAGGGCCGTGCCGGAGAAAAGCGTCAGGGCCAGGCAGAGGGCCAGGGCCGCGCTTACCATTCGTTTTCTCATACTGCGTAGTCCTTTCTTCCGTATGATGCCTGATTATACCAGAATTCTTCCCTGCTGAAAAGGGGAAAACGGTCTGTTTTGCAAGGAGTTCCGCCGCCAACTGCAAAAAGCCCCCGCCAGGGGGCGGGGGCTTACTGCGCCGTAGCTGCTTCAGGGCAGTGGCTCAAAAGCAATGGGGGTCTCGCTCCGAGATATATTCCCGGTATTCCTCGGCAGAAATGACGGTGCTTCCTCCGTCAGAAGTGTGAATCTCATAGTATATTTGGGAGTAATCCTCCGAGTGGTTCGTCCCAATGCTCTGTTCCATTTGCAGGCTGCCATTGTTGAGCGTGTAATAGCCATAATTTGAAATGGCAGTTGTCCCTACATAGTAGGGGGCGCAGATCGGTGAACACAAGCGACTGATATTGGGGGAATACATCAGTTCCCCGTAACAGGTTTCGACTTGTTTAGGCGCGTTGCTTTCCGATGTCCCATCTGCCAAAGGTACAATGACCACCTGTTTAGTGCGTGCATCATATGTGAAGACTGAGAAATTATAGAAATCATCGTAGAACGTGTCAAAGTAATTTCCCTGAAGAATGAGCTCTTTCATTCCGTCTTGGTTCAGATCCAGCAGCGCATACCCGTGGGCTGATAAAACCAGTCATCCAGATAGTCCGTGTAGCCCTGCTCAGCCAAAAACCGTTGGTAGGCCTGCTTCCAGCCCGTGTCCGGCACCGCCTGGCCGGTGCGGGTGACGGAAAAAGCGGGTGGGAGACTGACCGGACAAGACCTCGCCCTGTAAGGTTCCCTCCAGGTCCAACAGCCGGTAACCGGAGGGCTTCTCCACCCACTGGTCCGCGTCAAAACGGAAGGCCCCCTGATCGGTCACAGTCACATCCATCGTATAGGAGCCCTCTTTGGCATTGGTCCGGCCGGGGAGATTGTAAAAGTCAAAAAGGGCGCGGTAACCGCCGTTTTCCTCATAGACGGTCAGAGTCAGGCCCGTCTCCCCCTGGGAGGCGAAGTAGGAGCCCCTCGTAGACGCCCACCAGGTCCTCCAAAGTTGTCTTTTCTGGAGAAATGATTTCTTCCAGCGTCACATCCTCTCGGTACAGTGCCTTAACCTCGCTGTTATATCCCCAAGTGTCGGCACTTCCATGCTTTTCCTTCGCATACTCCAATGCCTGAGAAATCGTATAATATGATCCCTGCTCTGTGCGTTGGGTCAGTCCTTCCGCAAAGGAGTACAGCATCTTGAAATTATAGATTTGACGCACAGTACGGGTGTTGCCTAAAATGACCTCGGCCCCTTTATCCCAGATACTCTCCGCCAACCGACGGTCTGCAAAGCTTTGGCAGGTTCCCAAGTAGATCAGGCTACCCGCAAAGGCATCCTGGGGCATGTACTTTTCAAAAAAGATAGGAGAAATATAAAACTGGCCGTTCTGGTTCACCAACAGCGCCTCATCCCCAAACTCCTGGGCATAGAGCAGAATCGTTGACTGGTCCCACTTCTTCGTCCCCAAAAAAGAGAACGGAACCTAAACGATCCACATAGTTTCCGTGCCCTGACCACAGGATAATGCTGTGCTGGGGAAGGTTTTTTTAGGGTATCTACTGAAACTGCATCTCCATCATAATTGTGTTGATAGGTCAGCGTTGGTCCAAAGCTGTCCTCCAGATCTTCTGCTGCTTGGTCGGGCCCTTTCCCTCCTGCTAACAGATAAGACGCATACATCTCTCCAGGAAATGGCTCCAGGGTAATGATTTCCATTCCCTCCTGTCCGCCGGCCATCATCCCTTCCTCCGGTGGTGCATAGAGGAAGCCCAACCATCCTCCCACTTTCATATAAACACACGTGTCGTTGACCTCATAGTTGGTTACGGTTCCTTGGTTTTGTAGCTGCTCTGCATAGGCAGCAACTTCCTGCAGCAACGGTTCTAACTTTTCTCGGGGAACAACCCCATCCGTATTTTCGTATTTCCTCTCGATCTGACGGGTTTCTGCCGCAACCGTCTCATAGGCTTCTATGGCTGCTTCCTCCGGAGATTGGGGGCTCGCATTGACGGTTTGCTCCAACCGCATAAAAATCGTCGCGGCCTCCGCCCGGTTGGCGGTGCGCTGGGGCTGGAAGGTGCCGTCCTCATACCCGGCCAGGATGCCCGTCTGGCGCATGAGCTCCACCCCCGCCTCGGCCCAGTCAGACACGGCATTCCGATCCGTGAAGGGAGCCGCCGGGTCCCCGGTCTCGGGCAGGGGGAGGTCGGCGCTGTCTACATAGCGGGCGATCATGGTAGCCATCTGCTCCCGGGTCACAGGGCTATTGGGGGAAAAACAGCCGTTTCCTGTGCCATCCACAATTCCTTCCCCAGCGGCCCAGGCCACATAGGCACTATACCACCGGCCTGCCGGCACATCGGCAAACCCACTCTCGCCACTCTCCTCCTCCGCGCCGGCCATCCGGCCCAGGATGGTGACAAACATAGCCCGGGTCAGACTGCCGCCGGGCTGGAACATTGTGGCGCTCACCCCATTCATCAGGTCATTTTCATAGACATAGCCCACCGCCTCGTTGGCCCAATGGCTCTGGGGAACATCGGTAAAGGGGTGCTGTCCCGCCGCCAGGGCCGTGCCCGACAACAGGGTCAGCATCATGCACAGCGCCAGGGCTGCGGAAATCACTCGTCTCTTCATAAACCTCTCTCCTCCCTCGAGCGATATAATGATGTTTAATTATACCAAAATTTCAACAGAATATAAAGCACTTTTCTCTTCCTCTTACAGATTTTCTGCACCAAAAAGGGGTGTCCTGTTTTGCAGGTATGTTAAAGTGCAAAAGCACCTGCTCTTTTTGTCACACCAAGGTTTTTTTTTCGAAATTTCGCTTTACTTTCCCCCCGCCCAGTGGTATACTACAAGATACGTGCGTACTGCACGCAATCTACCCTGACTTAGTCCCGGGAGTACCGCCTGGTTTCAGGGCCACACCCGCCCGTCACTCAGTCAGAGGCAAACTTTGGAAAGGTGGAAATAAACCATGATCCGCAAGGACGAAAAGACCGCTGTGATTGAAGCCAACCGCACCCATCCCACCGATACTGGTTCTCCCGAGGTCCAGATCGCCATTCTGACCGCCCGCATCCAGGAGCTGACGGAGCATCTGAAGATGCATAAGCACGACAACCACAGCCGCCGGGGCCTGCTCAAGATGGTCGGCAAGCGCCGCAAGATGCTGGACTATCTGGCCAAGAAGGACATCGAGCGCTACCGCGCCATTATCGCCAAGCTGGGCATCCGTAAATAATTCCGTCTGCGACAGGGGCGGTGTGGCCAAAACCGCACCGCCCCTTTTTTCCAAAAAATGAAATTCCAACAGCTCCCGCCCCTTTTTAGCGTTTGAACATACGCCCTGAGCTCAGACCTGCCTTCAAGTGCTAAATCAGGCGCAGATGCTCTCCGGCCCATTTTATGATACCTGCGAAAGGAGTCTGCAACCATGTCAACCATTATCACCCAGAAGCAATTCCCCAACCACATCTATAAGACCGAGATCGCCGGCCGCCCCCTGACCATCGAGGTGGGCAAGGTGGCCGAGCTGGCCAGCGCTAGCGCCATGGTCACGTATGGCGAGACCACCGTCATGGTGGCCGTGACTTTCTCCGCCCGTCCCCGGGACGGCATCGACTTCTTCCCCTGAGCGTGGATTTTGAGGAAAAGCTATACGCCGTGGGCCGCATCCCCGGCAGCTTTATGCGCCGCGAGGGGGCCGCCCCTCTCTGCCCGCCGTTCTGGCCAGCCGTGTGATCGACCGGTCCATCCGGCCCCTGTTCCCCTATGACTTCCGCAATGACGTGGTGGTCACCGCCACCGTGATGAGCCTGGACTACGACTGCTCCCCCGAGGTGACCGCCATGATCGGCGTGTCCGCTTGCCTGGCCTACTCCAACATCCCCTGGGCCGGCCCCATCGGCTGCCTGGAGGTGGGCTACTTCGACGGCGAGATCGTCCTGAACCCCAGCCAGGAGCAGCGCAAGAACCTCCCACATGGACGTGACCGTGGCCGCCACCGCTGACAAGGTGGTCATGATCGAGGCCGGGGCCGAGGAGCTGCCCGACGAGATCATGTACGCCGCTATCGTCAAGGCCCATGAGGACATTAAGAAGCAGGTGGGCTTCATCAATCAGCTCGTCGCCCAGATCGGCAAGCCCACGATGGAGTATGAGCACGCTCAGTTTGATCAGGAGCTGTTCGACAAGATCGTGGAGGACTTCATGGACGAGGCCAGGGCCGCCATGGACACCGATGACAAGAACGTCCGCGAGGCCCGCTGGAACAAGCTCATCGACCACTGGCACGCGCTGTTCCTGGAGGACTATCCCGAGATGGACAAGTACCTGGAGGAGATCACCTACAAGTTCCAGAAGAAGATCGTCAAGCAGTGGCTGCTGGAAGGCCACCGCGTGGACGGCCGCCAGAAGAACGAGATCCGTCCCCTGGCCGCCGAGGTGGGCGTCCTGCCCCGGACCCACGGCTCCGGCCTCTTCACCCGCGGCCAGACCCAGGTGCTTTCCGTCTGCACCCTGGACACCCTCTCCGCCTGACCCAGAAGCTGGATACCATCTGGGAGGAGACCGAGAAGCGGTATATGCACCACTACAACTTCCCCTCCTACTCCGTGGGCGAGGCCCGCGCGCGCGCAGCGTGAACCGCCGCGAGAAGGGCCACGGCGCCCTGGCGAGCGGGCGCTGGTGCCCGTCCTCCCCAGTGTGGAGGAGTTCCCCTACGCCATCCGCGTGGTGTCCGAGGTCCTCAGCTCCAACGGCTCCACCTCCCAGGGCTCTATCTGCGGCTCCACTCTGGCGCTGATGGACGCGGGTGTGCCCATCAACGCCCCTGTGGCTGGCATCTCCTGCGGCCTGATCCAGGACGATGACGGCGGCTTCACCACCTTTATCGACATCCAGGGCGTGGAGGATTTCCACGGCGAGATGGACTTCAAGGTGGGCGGTACCAAGACGGGCATCACCGCCATTCAGATGGATATCAAAAACGACGGCCTGTCCCACGCGATCATCAAGGAGCCGGCGACGCCCGGTATGCCATCCTGGACGAGGTCATGCTGCCCTGTATCTCCGCTCCCCGGGGCCGAGGTGAGCAAGTACGCCCCCAAAATGATCACCATCAAAATCGACCCGGACAAGATCCGGGAGGTCATCGGCAAGGGCGGCTCCGTCATCCAGAAGATCACCGCCGAGTCCGGCGCCAAGATCGACATTGAGGACGACGGTACCATCTATATCTCCGGCGGAAAATGCCGCCTGCTGTGACGCGGCCAAGAAGATGATCGAGACCATCGTCTTTGTCCAGACCGTGCTGGTGGGGGCCTTTCCCTACTACGCCGGCCAGGCCCCCGGCAATCTCTCCCTCTACTGCCGGGGGAGGACTACCACCTGGTCCTGGGCCGGCGGCTGGAGCAGGTCTGCGCCGGGCTCCGGGCCCGCCATCCCAGCCATACCTTTGTGGCCGGGGCGGACAACTCCCCGTGCCGGAACTGGCCGCGGCAGGAGCTGGCCGGCGTGGGCTGCCGGGGCCGCCACGGGCTGCGGATCGTCCCCCCCTACGGCTCCTATGTCTTCTTAGGCACCATTCTCACCGACCTGGTCCTCCCCTCCACCGGTCCGTCCGCGGAGACCCTCTGCCCGCCCCACTGCCGGGCCTGTCAAGCGGCCTGCCCCACCGGCGCCCTGACGGAGCAGGGGTGTGAGGTCACCCGCTGCCTGTCCGACCTGACCCAGCGCAAGGGGCCCGCTCCCCCGAAGCCGCCGAACAGGTACGCCGCAGCCCCACGGTCTGGGGCTGTGACCTGTGCCAAAAGGCCTGTCCCCACAACCAGGCCGCCGCCCTGACCCCCTCTGCCAGAGTTCCGGGAGGACCTGCTCTGCTCCCTTACCCTGGCGGGCTGGAGCCCCTCAGCAACAAGGCTTTCCGGCGGCAGTATGCCCGCCGGGCGTTTTCCTGGCGGGGGATTGGGCCATTGCGCCGGAACCTGGCCCTCAAGGAGGAGACAGCGCCAGCCGAAGAGGAGGACCGCCCCTCCTCTTGAGACCGCCGCTTTCCCGGTCAGCTTCTCCCAGGACGTCTTTTCCGTGTATATCCGCCTGGGATTCCGCCCAAACTATGGGAAACGGAAACGAGGTGGTTTTTGCAAGTGCGTGACATTATGAACCCCCATGTGGTGTCCATTGATCCCACGGAGAGCGCCGCCCTGGCGGCCCGGCTGCTGGCCCGGCACAACGTGGGGTCCCTGCCGGTGCGGGTCTGGGGGCAGCTCCAGGGGATGGTGACGGACCGGGACATTGTGCTGCGGTGCGTGGCCGCCGAGGAGGACCCCCGGTCGGTGCCGGTGCGCAGCATCATGTCCCGGCGGCCCGCCGTTGTCACCCCGGAGGACGACGTGCGCCAGGCCGCCCGCCTGATGTCCAGCCAGCAGGTCCGCCGCCTGCCGGTGGTGGACAAGGACCGGGTGGTGGGGGTGGTCTCCTGGGGGACCTGGCCAAGTGCGGCCGCTATGAGATGGAGATTTCCCGGGCCCTTACCGACATCTCCGAGAACATCCGTCAGCCCCCTGAACCGGGGGCCGCGGGGGAAAACAACAGTCCCTCCCGCGGCCCCGGTTTCCTACGCCTGCTCCACCAGGGTACGGATCTTACAGGCCTGGTCCCAGGCCTCCCCTGGCGTGCTCCCAGAACAACTGCTGGAGGCAGGGGTCCGTGGTGGTCTCCGTGCCGGTGAGATAGGCGGCCATGGTGGCCTGCTCCTGGGCAAACCGCCGGCGGAGAGTCCCCTAAGTACGAAGTCACCGGCGGGCACTTCTCCCCCTCCGGCCAGTAGCGCACCCCGGAGATGAGAAAATAGGCCGCCGAGAGCCGCTTGGCCCGGCGCTTCTTCTCTCCAGCCAGCCCCGCCAGCACCCGGGCAGGGGCCGCCCCCGGCCCGGCGGGAGAGGGTCTGGTACTCCCGGCAGTCGGCCAGCTCCCGGCGGATCAGCTCCTGGAGCAGCGGCGCGCAGTCCAGACACTGGGGCCCCAAAACCCCCTGGGCATCGTCCCGGGAAAGTCGCTAATGGGAGCCGCTGGCCGCCTCGGGGCACATGGGGGCCGGGAGCACCGTCTTCTCCTCCGTCTGGGCCGCCTCCTCGGTGACCAGGGTCTGCTGCTGCTCGGTTGTGGTCTGGGCCTGGTCTCCCCCTGTCTCCTCCCCAGGTGATGGGGCAGGCATCGGTGTGGTCGCCCATGACGCGCTTCCAGACCCGGGCAAAGATTTCCTTTTTGTCCTCTTCCCGGTCCAGGGGGTGTTAGGCATAGCTCCTTCCATGGCAATTCCTCCTTTTCTGTTTTCCCATCCTATGCCCTGCCGGCCCATTCTGTCCGTCCGGACAGCCTTTCCCGGAAGTTTTTCCCGGCGGTGCCCCCGAAGTCTCTTTGACAGACGCGCCTTTGCCCATTAAAATAAAATCAGTATAAATATGCAGACAATGAGGCAGTCTCCCCTCTTGGGCGGGACTCCGGGACCTCATGCCCGCTTTCTGCGGCGCCGCCATCGGCCCGGTTCGGCCCGGCTGCCGCGATTTTATGCGAAATTTTAGAGAAATGGAGGTGTGTCCCGACAATATGCTGCCCTATATCCTGACCGGCGTGATCGTATTTATTGTCGCGCTTTGTGATAGGGATTCCCCTGGGCATCCTGTACCGCAAGAAAGTGGCGGAAAAGGAAATCCTCAGCGCCGAGGAAGAGGCCAAGCGCATCATCAACGAGGCCATCAAGAGCGCCGAGAGCAAAAAACGGGAAGCCCTGGTAGAAGCCAAGGAAAAAATTCTGGCGGAAAAAACCAACTACGAGAGAGAAGCCAAGGAGCGCCGCTCCGAACTGCAGGAGCAGGAACGCCGGCTCCAGCAGAAGGAAGAGACCCTGGAGCGCAAGCTGGAAAACGTGGAGCGGAAGGAGGAGTCCCTACGCCGCCCGCCTGGCCAACCTGGAGGAGGCCCGGACCAAGGTCGCCAAGCTCCAGGCCGAGCAGATGGAGACTCTGGAACGGATCTCCGGCTACACCGCCGAGGAGGCCAAAGCCTACCTGATCGCCAAGCTGGAGACCGAGGTCACCCACGAGGCCGCCATGAAAATCAAAGAAGTGGAGGCCCGCTTCAAGGAGGAGGAGGCCGACGCGAAAGCCAAGGAGATCGTGGGGCTGGCCATTCAGCGCTGTGCCGCAGACCAGGTGGCGGAGGCCACCGTTTCGGCAGTGCCCCTGCCCAACGACGAGATGAAGGGCCGGATCATCGGCCGGGAGGGCCGGAACATCCGGACCCTGGAAACCATCACCGGCGTAGACCTGATCATCGACGATACCCCAGAAGCCATTACCGTCTCCTCCTTTGACCCCGTCCGCCGGGAGATCGCCCGGCTGGCCCTGGAAAAGCTTATCCTGGACGGCCGCATCCACCCCACCCGCATCGAGGAGATGGTGGAGAAGGCCAAGCGGGAGGTGGACGCCACCATCAAGGCCGAGGGCGAGCGTGCCGTGTTCGAGACCAATGTCCACGGCCTGCACCCCGAGCTCATCAAGCTCATCGGCCGCATGAAGTACCGCACCAGCTACGGACAAAACGTGTACAACCACTCCATCGAAGTGGCCCAGCTGGCCGGCCTTATGGCCGCCGAGATTGGGGAGGATGTGACCACCGCCAAGCGCGCCGGCCTGCTCCACGACCTGGGCAAGTCCATCGACCACGAGGTGGAGGGCTCCCACGTCACCATCGGCGTGGAGCTGGCCCGGAAGTACAAGGAGAGAGCAAAGAGGTGGTCCATGCCATCCACGCCCACCACAACGACGTAGAGCCCCAGACCGTCATCGCCTGCCTGGTGCAGGCCGCTGACGCCATCTCCGCCGCGCGTCCCGGCGCCCGGCGCGAAAACCTGGAAAAACTACATCAAGCGCCTGGAAAAGCTGGAGGAGGTCACCTCTTCCTTCCGCTGGGGTAGAGAAATCCTACGCCATTCAGGCTGGCCGCGAGGTCCGCATCATCGTCAAGCCCGAGGTGGTCAGCGAGGATGAAATGACCTTGCTGGCCCGGGAGATCGCCCAGCGGATTGAAAACGAACTGGAGTATCCCGGACAGATCAAGGTTCATCTGCTGCGGGAGGTCAAAATCGTGGAATACGCCAAGTGATTCCTACATCCCATAGTACGCCCCCTGCCCTTGGGAAGCTCCCAGGGGCGGGGTTTTCTACACGGCGCCCCGCCAAAATTTTTGTCTTTTTTGCAGTTTCTCCCTTTTTTGTTTTCCCCAAAATAGCATATAATAAGTGAAATCTTTTCTGTTTGAAAAGGGGGAGACGGTATGCTGCTTCACCTCTTGGCTGTGGGCGACGTGGTGGCCAAGGGCGGGCTGGACTGTCTGCACCGGAAACTGAGCCGGTTGAAAAAAGGAACCCGCCGTTCACTTCACCGTGGTCAACGGCGAAAACGCCGCCGGTCTGGGCCTGCTGCCCCAGCATGCCGAGGAACTCTTTGACGCGGGGGGCGGACGTCATCACCCTGGGCAACCACACCTGGGGAAAACGGCAGATCGCGGACTATCTGGAGGACAACCCCTATATTCTCCGCCCGGCCAACTTCGCCCCCAACCTTCCCGGGCGGGGCTTTGGGCTCTATGAGGGCCCCCAGGGCCTGCGGCTGGGGGTGCTGAACCTGATGGGACGGTTTCAGCTGGACGCCAACCTGGACTCCCCTTCCGCCGGGCTGACGAGATTCTGGCCGGGAGGGCGCCCAGGCCGATCTGCTTTTCGTGGACTTCCACGCGGAGGCCACCAGCGAGAAGGGGGCCATGGCCTGGTATCTGGACGGACGGGTGCAGGCGGTCTGGGGCACCCACACCCATGTGCCCCCCACCGCCGACTGCCAGATCCTGCCCAAGGGCACAGGGCTTTGTCACCGACCTGGGGATGACCGGCCCTGCCCGGTCCATTCTGGGGGTAAAACCCGAAAACTCCGTGGCCCGCTTCCTGGGCCAGCTGCCCCGGCGGTATGAGGCCGCAGGCGGCCCCAACCGGCTGGGGGCCGTTCTCTTCACCATTGACACCCAGACCAAACGCTGCTGCCAGGTCACCCGCACCGACCTGACAGACTGACGGGACCCAAGGAGGGCTTGTGCATGCTGACCTTTCTCCACGCCGCTGATTTTCATCTGGACTCCCCCTTTCATGCCCTCCCCCGGAACAGGCGGCGGAACGCCGGCAGGAGCAGCGCCAGCTGCTCACCCGCCTGGCGGACACCGCCCGCCAGGCACAGGTTGACCTGGTCTTTCTGGCGGGGGACCTTTTTTGACGGCCAGCGGGCCCGGCCGGATACAGTCCAGGCCCTCTGTCAGGTCTTGGAGGAGCTGGAGGCAGAGGTCTTTCTCTCCCCGGCAACCACGACCCCCTACTCCCCCACCTCCCCCCTACGGAAAGTTTCCCTGGCCGGACCACGTACATATCTTCACCCAGGCCGCCCCGGCCCGGGTGGAGGTGCCCCAGTTGGGGGCGGTGGTCTACGGCAGTGCCTTTACCTCCCTCTACCGGATGGACAGCCCCCCTGGCCCGGGCTTCCACGCCCAGGAGGAGGACCTGGCCGCTTTCGGCTGCTTTCATGGGGACCTCTCCTCCGCCCACAGCCGCTACGGCCCCATCACCCACAATGAAATTGCCGCCTCCGGGCCTGCACTATCTGGCCCTGGGCCACAGCCACAGCGCCAGCGGCCTGAAGCGGGCGGGAAAAACCTATTACGCCTGGCCCGGCTGCCCGGAGGGGCGGGGCTTTGACGAGACCGGGGACAAAGGGGTCTATCTGGGCCAGCTGGAGGGCGGCCGGGTGTCCCTGGACTTTGTCCCCCTGGCCCGGCGGCGGTACCTCACCCCCAGCCTGGACATCACCGGCCAGGACCCCGCCCAGGCGCTGGAGGCGCTCATCCGCGCCTCCCGGCCGGAGGACATCCTTCGGATTTCCCTCACCGGCACCCGGGACCAGGACAACGAGCCCAATCTCACTGCCCTCACCGCCCTGGCCTCCGGCTATTTTTACAGCGCCAGTCTCTATGACAACACCACCCTGAGCCAGGCTCTCTGGGCCCGGATGGAGGAGGATACCCTCACCGGGCTCTTCCTCCGGGCCATGGCCCAGCGCCTCCAGGAGGCCGCCCCTCTGAGCGGCCCCTGCTGGAACGGGCGGTCCGGTTCGGCCTGGCCGCCCTGGAAGGAAGGGAGGAGCCCCAATGAAACTCTTGCAGCTCACCGCCACCTTCGGCTGCTTACAGGGGACACCCTGGAATTCGGCCCGGGATGACCCTCATCGGGGGCCCCCCCAACGGCAGCGGGAAATCCACCTGGTGCGCCTTCCTGCGGACCATGCTCTACGGCCTGGACACCCGCCAGCGGGACCGCAAAGGGCGCCCCCTGCCGACAAAAACCGTTACCGGCCCTGGAGCGGCTCCCCCATGGAGGGGCTGCTGGTCTGTGAATTCCAGGGCCGGGTCCTGGAGCTCCGCCGGACCTCCGCCAGCGGTGCCCATGGGGGATTTTTCCGCGGTCTACCAGGACACCGGCCTGGCCGTGCCCGGCCTGACCGGGGAGACCGCCGGGGAGATCCTCACTGGCGTGAGCCAGGAGGTCTTTGACCGCTCGGTGTTCTTCCGCCAGACTGGCCTGGCCGTCAGCCAGAGCCAGGAGCTGGAGAAGCGGATCACCGCCCTGGTCTCCTCCGGGGAGGAGGATGTATCCTGGACCGAGGCCAACGAACGCCTCAAGACCTGGCTCCACCGCCGCCGGTTCCACAAAAGCGGCCTGATCCCCCAGCTGGAGGCGGAGGAGGCCCAGCTCCAGCAGACCCTCACCCAGACCGCCTCCCTGCGCCAGGATCTGGCCCAGCTCCAGGCCCGGGCCGCCGGCCTGCGCCAGCAGAAGGCCCATTGGGAGAGCCGGCTGTCCATGGAAAACGACAAATTCCAGACCATCAGCCAGCGGCGCTACGCAGAGGCCGCCGCAGAGCTGGACGCAGCGGAACTCCAGTTACAGACCCTCCTGGCCCGCCAGCAGGCCGACGCCCCCCAGACAGAGCCGGACCCCGACGAGCTGGAGGAGGAGATTCAAGACACCCTGGACGATCTGGCCAGCCGGCGGCGGCTTATGACAGGCTTTGTGACCCTCATCGTGCTGCTGACCCTCTGCGGGGGTGGTGCTGTTCGCAGCGCCCCATGTGCCCCAGTTCCCCCAGCTCCCGGAGATTCCCCTCCTGTTTCTGGCCCCTGTGGTGGGGGGGTACTCTGGCTGCTGGTGCTGCTGTTCACCTTGATTAAGTCCGCCTGTGACCGGCGGGACACCAAGGCCCTGGACGAGCTTCGCGCCCTGCTGGAGACCCGCCAGCAGGAGGACAGCCACCTGGCCCAGGACCTGCGGGAGGCCCAAACCGCCGGGAGCACGCCCAAAAATACTTCGAGGCTGTCAGCCAGCAGAGCGGCAGCGGCCCCCTATCTCCCCGGAGGCGGAGGCCTGCCGGGCCTCCCTGCACCAGGCAGAGCAGGAGATCGCCCAGATCCAAGGTCAGCTCACCGCCCTGGGGGACCCGGTCCTGGTGGATGCCCGGCTGGACGAGATTCAGGAGGCCTCCGCCCGGCTGCAGGGGGATTACGACGCCATTGAGGTGGCCATGGAGGCCCTAAAGGAGGCCGACGATCAGCTCCACGCCCGGTTCTCCCCCAGCTGAGCCAGACAGCCGCCGGATACTTCCAGCAGCTGACCCAGGGAAGGTTCTCTCAGGTGGCCCTGGACCGCAGTTTCAACGTCACCGTCCGGGGAGACCGGCGCCCTGGCCGACCGCCCCCTGGCGCTCCTGAGCCAAGGCACCGCCGACCAGCTCTACCTGGCCCTCCGTCTGGCGGTGGCGGACCTGGTCCTCCCCTCTCCCCAGGCCTGTCCGCTTATCCTGGACGACGCGCTGCTGTCCTTTGACGATGACCGTCTGGCGGTGGTCCTGCACCTGCTCACAGAGCTGGCCGAGGACCGTCAGATCCTGCTGTTCACCTGCCAGCACCGGGAATTCTTCATGCTGGAGGACCGGCCGGAGATCACCACGGTGACACTGCCTGACTTTTAACGGGCATCCTGGACGGTGGGTTCCGGCGGCGGCAATCTATGGTTGCCATCCCGGAAAAAAGAAGCGTATAATAGAGGACTGACCCTGAAATTGTTCCGTTCCAAAAGGAGGTTCCCATAATGTCCCAATCCCATCTCCCGCCGGAGGAGCCCCACCTGTCTTCCGAGGCGCCGCCCCAGGAGGGACCGGCCGCATCCCAGAACCCCGCGCCCCCCGCGGAGGATACGGCCGCCCAGAAGGCGGGCAAAGAGAAGAAGCCGGGGGGCTTTCGGCGCCGACCTCTACGGCTGGCTCCAGGCCCTCACCTTTGCCCTGGCCTTTATCTTGATCTTCTTCACCTTCTTCGGCCGCGTGATCGGCGTGGACGGCCACCCATGGCCCCCACCCTCAACGACCGGGACATGCTCTTTCTCCAGTGCATCGCCTATGAGCCCAAGCAGGGGGATGTGGTGGTCCTGCACAAGGACTTTGGAGACGTTGAAACCCCCATCGTCAAACGCGTTATCGCCGTGGGCGGCCAGACCGTGGACATCGACTACGACGCCGGCACAGTCTACGTGGACGGTCAGCCCCTGGAGGAGGACTACATCATGGAGCCCATGGTCCGCCCGGAGAGCCCCCTACCTGCAGGGGACCTACTGGGAGGTGCCCGAGGGGTCTGTCTTTGTCATGGGGGACAACCGCAATAACTCCTCCGACAGCCGGGACAGCCGCCTGGGCCCGGTGGACACCCGGTATGTGCTGGGGCGGGCCATCTGCACGGTTCTCCCCTTCCAGCACATCGGCCTGGTGGAATAAGGAGGTGAGACCGTGCGACTGGACAAATGGCTGAAGGTCTCCCGCCTGATTAAGCGCCGCACTGTGGCCAACGAGGCCTGTGACAACGAGCGCATCTCCGCCAATGGCCGGGTGGTGAAGGCCTCCTATGAGGTCAAGGTGGGGATCAGCTGGAGATCCGCTTCGGCGCCCGGACGGTGCGGCTGGAGGTTCTCTCCGTCACCGAGCCCAAGGGCAAGGAGAATGCCGTGCTCCTCTACAAAGAACTTTGATTTTCAGCGGATGGGTTCCTGTGAGACCAGGAACCCATCCGGTTTCTTTTTTCCTGCCAGCGCCAAAAACCCCGCCCTGGAACATGGCTCCAGGGCGGGGTTGTCTTGTGGGTGGGGATTATTGATCCACCGCGTCCTTCAGGGCTTTCCCGGCCTTAAAGACGGGCACCTTGGTGGCGGGGATGGGGATGTCCTGCCCGGTCTTGGGGTTGCGGCCCATCCGCTCGGCGCGGACCTTGGTCTCGAAGGCGCCGAAGCCAACGATCTGGACCTTTTCCTCCTCTGTCAGCGCCTTGGTGATCAGGTTGATGGCGGCGTTCAGGCCGAGCTCCACATTCTTCCGGGAGAAGCCGGTCTCCTCCGCGATGCGCAGGATCAGTTCAGTCTTGTTCATGGTGATTACCCTTTCTCTCTTCGTTTTCCGGGTGTTTCTCCCGGTTCCACAGCGCCATCAGCTGGGACACATCCAACTCCCTCATGTCCCTGCCCTGGGCTGTGACCGCCGCCTCCACCCCGGCAAACCGGCGAATGAATTTCTCGCAGGTCCCGGCCAGGGCGTCCTCGGCATCTATTTGAAAGAACCGGGCAATCTTCACTGCGGCAAACAGCAGGTCGCCCAGCTCTTCCTCCACGTTGCTGTGGTCCGCCACCGCAGTCTGGAGCTCCTCCAGCTCCTCGGTGAGCTTGTCCATGGCGGCCTGGACATTGGGCCATTCAAAGCCCGCTTTCTCCGCCTTGGCCTGGATTTTCTCCGCCCGCCACAGGCCGGGCAGGCTCTTGGCCACGCTCTGGAGGGTGGCTGTGTAGGTGGTCTGCCCCTTCTCCTGGCGTTTGAGCTCCTCCCCAGCTGTCCGGGGTGGCCGCCGCGCCGCCAAAGACGGGGATGCCGGAAAATCAGCTTTTTGCAGATGCCGTCGGCCACGTCGTCCAGGGTAAACCGGCCGGCATCCTCCTCTATGGAGGCATGAAACAGGACCTGGAGCAGGACATCCCCCAGCTCCTCCTTCAGATGGGCGGGGTTTTTCTCGTCGATGGCCTCGGCCACCTCATAGGCCTCCTCCAGGAAGTTGCGCCGGATGCTCTCATGGGTCTGCGCCCCGTCCCAGGGGCATCCCCCCTGGGGCGCGGAGCAGGTGGACAATCCGGCGCAGGTCCTCCACCGTATAGGCCGTCTTCTCTTCAAAATTGATCATAATTTATCATATCATTCCCGTAATCTCAAGTCTTTATGGGATATTTTGGAGGCTTCTTCCAAAAATTTTTTTCCACTCAGCGAATCCGCAGCAGTTTCGCAATTTTATCCCCCTTGGGCATCAGGGAGAGGTCATCCCGGGAGACGATCCGCAGCACCAGAACCAGAATGCCGTAGACCACGCAGCCGATCACAATGGACCCCGCCACGGACAGGGTGTTGCCCAAGTGGGCGGCCAGCAGGCCATAGCTGGCCCACACGGCAGCCCCCATCACCCCGGCGGCAATGGCGGGCTTCACAAAGACCCGCAGGTACTTGGGCGGGTGGGGGTAACCTTTTTAATGGCCACCAGCTCCATCACCGACACCAGCGCGAAACACACCAGGGTCCCCATGGGCGCTCCCTTGATGCCCACCGAGGGAATCTGCACCAGGACAAAGTTCACCGCCAGCTTGGTGGCGCTGCCAATGGCGATAAACCAGATAGGCAGGGCCGCCCGGCCGTTGGCCTGGAGGATGGCGTTGCACAGCAGCATCATGCACACAAAGGCCGAGGCAATGCCCAGCACCAGCAGGCAGTGGCTGGCCACCTCCTGGTTGGTCTCTGGATAGAGCATCTGGATGATGGGGCCGGAGCGCACCGCCAGGCCCACGCCGGCCGGCAGGGCCAGCAGGGCGCCCACCCGCAGGGCGGACTCGGCAATCTTCCCCGCCCCCAGCTTATCCTTCCGGGTCAAGGCCGCGGAGACTGCGGGGACAATGCAGGCAGTCAGAGAGACCATGAAGGCCGAGGGCAGATTGTAGATGGTGATGGCCTTCTGGTAGCAGCCGTACAGACTCACCGCCAGCTGCTCTGTATAGCCCAGGGCGCTCTGGAGCAGGTTCTGCACCTGGACCGTGTCCAGGTAGGTGGTGATGGGCACCACGGAGGAGCTCAGGGTGATGGGAATGGCGATGGCCGCCAGGGTCTTGAGAATCTGCCCGGCGCGCTCAGGCTTGTCGTCGGTGGGCGCCAGCCCCGGCCGCTGTTGCGGCGGTGGTGGCGGATCATCAGGTAGACCAGGGAGACAAAGCCGCTGGCCGTGACCCCGCCGATGGCGCCGGCGGCGGAGAACTCACTGCCGAAGCCCAGGTAGAGGATGTACCAGGCCAGCACCAGGCCCACACCCAGCTTGGTCAGGGGCCTCCAGCACCTGGGAGACCGCCGTGGGCACCATGTCCGAGTGGCCCTGGGCATAGCCCCGGTAGGCCGACATGGTACACACAAAGAAGCAGGACAGCGCCATCACCCGCACAGCGGGGGCGGCCAGACTGTCCCCCTGGAGATTGGCCAGGGGCTGGGCAAAGACAAACATCACCAGGCTGCTGATGGAGCCCAGAATGACAAAGGTGACCAGCGCCACCCGGAAAACCCGGTTCACCTGGTTCCGCCGGTCCAGGGCGTTGGCCTCGGAGATGGTCTTGGACATGGCCACCGGCAGGCCGGCGGTGGACATCATCAGCAGCAGGTTGTAGATGGCGTAGGCGTTGTTGAAGTGGCCGAAGCCCACATCCCCCAAGATGCGCCCCAGGGGGATTTTTATATAGGGCGCCAATGATTTTCACGATGGCGATGCTCACGGCCAGGATGGCCGCCCCGCCGAAAAAATGTGTTGCTTTTCTGCGTTCGTTCTTTCAAAAGTCAATTCCTCCGGTCGGCAAGGCTGGCGCCGTCCCCCAAAGAGCAGGGGCAGGGCATAGGTCTCCACCTCGGCCTTGATCCGCTCCAGGTCCAGGGTGAAGAAGGTTCCATCCTTGTATATGATCTTTCCCCGGGCCATATTCATCACCACGTCGGACCCCCGGGCGGAATAGACCAGGTTGTCCTCCACACTGTGGCAGGGGGGGTGAGGCTGGGGCGGTCAAAGTCCACCAGGATCAGGTCGGCGGTATAGCCGGGGACAATCTGTCCGGTCCTCCGCCCCAGGGCCCGGGCACCGTCCCGGCTGGCCATGGCCAGCACCTGGCGGGGCAGCAGGGCCAGGGGGTCATGGGTGACCCCGTTGTGTGGAGAATGGCCGCGAACTTCATCTCCTCAAACATGTCGTGGTTGTTGTTGGAGGACACCCCATGTCGGTGCCCAGGGCGATGTTCACCCCCGCCCGCTTCATGGCGGGAATCCAGGCCACCCCAGAGCCCAGCTTCAGGTTGGACACGGGATTGTGGATGCAGGAGACCCCCTTCTCCGCCATGAGGGCCCAGTCCTCCTCGGTGGTCCAGACACAGTGGGCGGCAATGGCCCGGGTGTCCCAGACCCCGTACCGGTCCAGGATCTGCAAGGGGGGTCTTGCCCCAGCGTTTCTTGCAGGCCTCGTGCTCAGACTGGGTCTCGGGAGACATGGACGTGCATCCCCAGTTTTTTTCTCCTGGGCGTACGCCGCCATCCACTGCCACAGGGGGACGTTGGAGGTATACTCCGCGTGGATGGAGGCGTCCACCTGGATCTGACCGTCTCCCGCGCCGTGCCACTCCTCGGTGAGCCGGCGCTGGTTGTCACAGTCCTTGCAGGTGGCCGGGCTGAAGTCCGCCGGGGCCCCGAAATAGACCCCGCCGCAGGACAGGTTGGCGCTGATGCCCGCTTCCAGCACGGTTTGGGCGATGTCGGTGGTGTGCATGTACATGTCAGCGATGGTGGTCACCCCGCCGGCAATGAGCTCGGCCAGGGCCAGCCCTGTGCCGGCCCGGACCGCCCGGCCGTCCAGCTTGGCCTCCGTGGGGAAGATCCACTGGTTGAGCCAGGTGTGCAGGTCGCACCCCCGCCGTAGCCCCGCATCAGGGTCATGGGCAGGTGGGTGTGGGCGTTGACCAGGCCGGGCATGAGGACGTTGTTTCCGCAGTCGATCTCCCGGTCAAAGGGCCCCTGGGGACGCTGGGTGCCCACGGAGGAGATGGTCTCCCCCCTCCACAACCACATAGGCCCCCTCCAGCAGGGTGTCCGCCTCGTCCATCAGCAGGGCGCGGCAGTGATACAGTAAGCTTCGTTCCATAGCGGGCCTCCTTCCCTCAGTTCAGGTGCTCCAGGCAGGCCAGCACCAGGGAGGAGAACCGGTCCCGGGCCGCGGCGGCGGCCTCCAGCACCTCTTCCTCGCTGAGCTTTTTGGGCAGCACCCCGGCGGCCATGTTGGAGACCAGGGTGAAGCCCAGCACCTCCATGCCGCAGTGCCCGGCGGTGATGACCTCGGGGGCGGTGGACATGCCCACGGCGTCGGCTCCGGCGATGCGGGCGAACCGCACCTCGGCAGGCGTCTCGTACTGGGGCCCCGGGAAGTACATGTAGACGCCCTCCTTCAGGTCCATGTCCAGCCGGCGGGCCTGCTGGCGGGCCAGCTCCTGGAGCCGGGGGGGTGTAGAGGTAGCTGGCGTCGGGGAACCGGGGACCGAACTCCGGGATGTTCTCCCCCACAGGGGAGACTCCATGAAAATTTTAATGTGGTCGGTGATGAGCATCAGGTCCCCGGCCTGAAACTTCCAGTTCACCCGCCGGCGGCGTTGGTGACAAAGAGGGTGTCGCACCCCAGCAGGCGGAGCACCCGGACCCCGTAGCTCACCTCCTCGTAGGAGTACCCCTCGTAGTGGTGCATCCGTCCCTGCATCACGGCCACCGGCTGGCCGGCCAGGCGGCCGAAGACCAGCTGTCCTTTGTGTCCCGGGGCGGTGGAATGTTTAAAATGGGGGGAATCTCCCCGTAGGGGGACCACCACGGCGTCCTCCACCAGGTCCCCCAGATACCCCAGGCCGGACCAGAATCATGGCCACCTTGGGCCGGAACCCTCCCAGCTTGGCCTGCAGAGCGTCCGCGCTTTCCCCGATATTGGGCAAAGGTATAATTCATAGCATATCCTCCATCTCGGGGCCGCGCCCCTGTTTTTTCCCTGGCCCCCGGCCAGGGTTTCCGTCAAGTATACTGGGATATCTTACACCCACTGCACGGAAAAATCAAATAAAATCCTTGGCGCTGCAAGGTTTTTCTCCCTTGGCAGGGGGCCGGGGCGGGATTTTTCCCCCGCCCCGCCTCTGTCCCGCCAAAACCGCCGGGCGGCTGTTTTTCTGCTTGCTATTTCCTGCCAGTCCGTGCTATAATATCGGTGAAAAACAAAATATGCGGCAGATTTCAGGGCTCCGACCCCCGAAATCCTGCGCAGGTGCCATAACCACCGACACAACGGCCCAAGGCCGCACCGCATGGACGATATTATACAGTTTTTCCAGACCCTTTGCAAGGGTTTCCCTTTGCTTTGCGCGATTGAAGGACTGTCTTTTGTCGTAGTCATTTTTTCGGGTGTGCTCCAAGGGCAAAGTGTGCATAGGCATTTTTGCCTCCCCTGACCTTGTCGTGTAGGGCTGTGACCTGCACGGCATTTTTTTTTTCCCCGACCCGCTCGGGGGAAGCTGGGCTTCCCCCGGGGTTTGGGCGGGAGAACGATACAAAACAGCGTATATCGTTGTACCAAAGACAGATTGAAAAAGGAGGAAAAGAGATGAGGAAGCGTTTATTGTCGTGGGTCCTCTTGTTCGCTTTGGCGTTGTCATTGCTGCCGATGGGCACGTTGGCAGCGGAGGAGACGCAGAGTTGGCAAGAGGCCTATCGGGGAGTATATCCAGTCTGACCTGGAGAACACGGCAGGTAGTGGGTATCTTGACGGAGCAAAAGAGGAAACGAGGTATTTCCTGTTCGATGTAAATGAGGACAGCATACCGGAACTTTGGATTAACTATTCCACTAGCGCCTATGGGAAGCGGTTGTGTTCTTATGCGAATAGACAAGTCCAAGTACAAAATGTTGCCTATGGAGAGCTTTCCTACATTCCAGGGCAGTCTCTGGTTTTTACCTCTGGAGGGCACATGGGATATTTTTGGGATACTGTTTATCATTTAGAGAATGGCAATTTTAAAATAGCTGAAGAAGGGTTGATTAAAATTGTAGATAACAACGGATATGAAGTTTCTGAAAATGAGTACCGATATACCTGGAATAACCAGGTTGTAGATAAATCAACCTATGAAAGTAAGTTAGGTGCTGCTTTTGATACCTTGCAAGCAGTAAACCCGCCGCAGGATGGAGGTCTAACATATCAAGAGGTTCTAAATGCTCTGAACACGAGTAAAACTCCGCCGGAAACACTTTATAGGCAAATCATAGATAAATATAAGACAGGTGTTGACGAAAAGTGGACAATACAGGAATTTTCAGAGAATAATTTGGCCTATGTATGTGGATACCGGCCAGAACATGTTGGCTATGCATTTATGGATCTTGATGGAAATGGCGTAAAGGAACTCATAATTGGAGATACGGAATATGGAATAGATGGCGTGATATATGCGCTCTACAGTTACGCAGACGGAAGTATAAAGGAAGTTTTTTTCGAGTGGGGAGCGCGATCGCCACAGCCTTTGTGACGGTGGCATTATTCTTAATGATTGGTCAAATAGTGCTTGGAATAATGGCCGCGCATATTACAGGATTTCAGGAACAACATTATCTTTGAAAGAAAGAATTGTGGGAGATAAAGATAAAAACGGAAATTATGTTCAATTTTTATAGCACAACAGAAAACGATCAAGATTTAATCTCCATTACAGAAGAAAAGCACAGGAAATTAGAGATTCTTATGTCAAGGAAAGCATTCAATATACCTCTTTTTCGGAGTATAATCCAGACGCACCAGGAAGTGAAGATGCTGCCAATGCTTTGCAGGAACAATTTATAAAAGAGCATATAGAGTATGCTACCAGCAAAAATTACAAACAAGATATTGTTATGGGATATAGCAATTATCTCTTAAGTATTTTAGAGGAGTCGCAAAAAGATGCTTCTGTTTCTGGATATAATCTTTTGAATGGGCTTAACAATGGACTAAATCTCGATTTTGAACTTAATGATGTTGATATGTACGAGCTGATTTTGTCAGAGTTGCTCTATAGCGAGCAAAGTCGGGATGGATTACAGTCCATGTACCAGGAAAACTTTGTGAATTCAGCGATTTTGGTTCTTACAAAAAATACTAGAAAACGCATCCATCAAAGAATCTTTGGGAGACGCTGTTTTTTTAATCTTCTCAAAAACAAACTTGCTGAGCTTGAAAAAAAGCAGCAGATGATACTGAAAATTTTATTAGCGTTTTTGACACTATAATAGATATTTTGAATGATAGCACGTCGAAAAAAAAAGCCTTGTTGATTCATTAAAAACAGCTCTTTACCTCTTGAAATCAGCATTGATGGACTGCAAGCAGTCTGTACCTCAGCTAAAGATATTGTTGAGTATATTGTTGCCGGAAGCGCATATGCAAATACGCAAGAAGAATTTGTTGAGGTTCTAACAATATTGCTTGGATACTCTGGGCAGGTTGCAAATAACGGTTGGGACATTTTCGTTGATATTCCAGCTATGGATCGAGTAATTAATTCTAGTGCGCTCTGTTCTGCACTTAATAACTTTATCACTAGAATGGAAAAATACAAACAAGACAATATAACGGCTGTTGCAGAATATTCTGTACAAGTGTTAGGAAATGAGAGTCACGATTTTATGGTTGATTCCATTAAAAAAAATTGCGTTAAAGGTACGGATGCCATGCTTTCTCTCGTTCCGGTTTTAAGCTGGGCTGTGTCAATAAGAGAGTCCCTTGGAATAGGGCTGTCACTAGTTGAGATAGTTACAAATGTTGATGAAACGGCATATGCAGCTGATATGATTACAAAATATTACTGCTTAGCTGTTCTTATGAATAAGACAGTCGATGGATGCAAAGGTGGGTTGTTGAGCGAGGATAGTGATGCTATCCAGTTTAAAGCGGCTGTTATTTTTGATCAATCTATCAATATGTATAAGTCGGTTATAAAACTCGCGTCTGACTATGCTGTAAAATATGAAACTGAAAAATTAAAGACAGCAATAAGGCAAGATAGCATATCTACACATTCCTTCGCAATATCTTTAGCGATGACACAAAAAAGATTCTTTGCGATGAAATACGTTGCCATTCTGTTGGCCTTGAGTATGATCCTCTTCAGGAACCGTATTTTTACAATACATCTGCTTTGAAAGTCTATACAATTGCTTGCCCTGTTGATGCTATTGTAAAAACAGATTCAGGGAAACAAATAGCGCATCTATCAAATTCGGGAAACATCGTTACCTCTGGGTATGAACAGTATTGCTTTACTGTCGAAAATGAAGCTAATAGTAGTGATAAAATTAAAGTGATTGTTGTTCCAACATCTTACCAAGTAACGCTGAAGGGCACAGACAATGGAATCATGGACGCCTATGTGGTAAATATAACAAACGATAAAATCGAAGACGTTTCTGCGTTCTACGAAGTTCCCATTACAAATGGAGCAGAAGGTACATTTGTCCCATCGCAACAAAATGATAAAGTTGCAAACTTAATATTTGATGGAAAGACCTATAAACCAACTGTGGGAGAAGTTCCTGACCAGCCCGTCCCCACAGAACCCTTTGCCGATGTCAGCCGGGGCGATTGGTTCTATGAGGCAGTCCAGTACGTCTACGACAAGGGCATGATGACCGGCGTGTCGGCGGACCGGTTTGCCCCTGCCTCCACCACCACCCGCGGCATGATTGTCACCATCCTCTACCGGCTGGAGAACGAGCCCGCGGTGTCCGGCGGCAGCGCCTTCACCGACGTGGAGAACGGCGCCTGGTATGCCGATGCCGTTGCCTGGGCAGCGGCCAATGACATTGTCAACGGCACCAGCGCCACCACCTTCGCCCCCAACAGCCCCATCACCCGGGAGCAGATGGCGGCCATCCTGTACCGGTATGCCGCTTACAAAGGCTATGACGTGAGCCAGAAGGCGGACCTGTCGGGCTACACCGACGCCGCCTCCATCAGCGGCTACGCCAAGGACGCTCTGGCCTGGGCCAATGCCCGAAGCTTATCACCGGGGTGACGGACACCACCCTGAACCCCCAGGGCAGTGCCACCGCGCCCAGGTGGCCACCATCCTCATGCGGCTGTGTGAGACCGTAGTAAAATAATCTACAAACTACCCGAGACCGGGGAGGGAGCTGCGGCTCTCTCCTCGGTTTTTTCTCTGGGTTGGGGGCAGAGAGCGGTGGGGGCTTTTTCCATCGCCGTTGGAACGGGCGGGAACGGAGCCCTCCCGGGCGGGGCCCTATTTCTTTGAAGAAATAGGGGAAAGAACACCAAGGGGAAGGAGGTTCCTTCCCCTTGGAACCCCATTCTCTGGTGGGAGGAATGGGGGAAAGGTGGTTGGTCAGGTAGGGGCCTGGCCTGCGGCCTCCAAGACCAACGCCTCATGGCCCGCCCACCGGCTCGGGCGGGCGGGAGAGGTGGTTCGTTGACGGGAGGAAAAAGTAGGAAAAAGAATGGTTTTCTCCTCCTTTTCCCAAAGGGTACCTGTCCACGTCCCCAGCCCGCCCAGCCGGTGGACGGGCCGTTACGGGCCTTTCAATGTGAGGGCCGCAGGCCAGGTATCCCGTAAGAGGTACAGCCTCCCCCCCACAATCCCACCAGAGAAGGGGGTTCCCGGGGGAGGAACCTCCTCCCCCGGGGGTTCTTTCCCCCATTTCTTCCCAAGAAATGGGGCTCCGGCTGGGCAAGCCAAGGTTCCCTGCCGTTCCAACGGCGTAGGAGAAAACCCGCAACACCCCCCGCCCGGGAGAGCCAACTCCCCCCACCTGCTCCAACAGCGCCGGGAACTCCCCTTCCCCCCTCCCCGGGATATGGTATACTGAGGTGACAACAACCGCCTGTCCCCCCAGACAGGCCACCGGGAAGGGATCGCCTTTGTTCTGCAACTGTCTTGCCGTGGGCGCCGGCGGCGCGCTGGGGGCGGTGTGCCGGTACGGCATGAGCCTGCTCCCCGTGCTCCAGCGGGGCGCCTTTCCCCCTGCCCACCCTGCTGACCAACCTGCTGGGCGCCATCCTCATCGGCCTGGTGGTGGGAGCCGGCCAGCGCTGGGCCAACCTCTCCCCCACACTGCTGCTCTTTCTGCGGGTGGGGGTGTGCGGCGGCTTCACCACCTTTTCCACGTTCTCCCTGGAATCCCTGGTCCTGCTGGAGGACGGCCGGCCGGTGCTCTTCGGCGGGTACGTACTCCTCAGCGTGACCCTCTGCCTGGCCGGGGTGTGGCTGGGAAAGCACCTCATCGCTTAAACGGTGTTTTCCCCATCTGACAAAAAACCTTCGGCCGCGGCAGGCAAAATTGGCGGAGCGGTCAGGGAAAATCCCATGACTTTTGTTGCTTTTCGTGGTAAAATAAAAAGGATTATATGTATCGCTCCCTCTATGACTTTTTGTCATAAACCATACCCAATTGACAAAGGAAAGGAAGACAGCGCCATGAACGAATTCAAGGGAAGCAGCAAGTACGTGGTCTCGGAGGACCTGCTGCGGATTGTAAACATTTCCATCGCCCTGCAAAAGCCCCTGCTCATCAAGGGGGAACCCGGCACCGGCAAAACCATGCTGGCCGACGCCATCGCCGAGGCCCTGGGTAAAAGGCTCATCATTTGGAACGTGAAGTCTACCACCAAGGCGCAGGACGGTCTCTATGTTTACGATACCGTCCAGCGGCTCTACGACAGCCAGTTCGGCGGCGAAGGGGTGGATGACATCAAGAAGTATGTCAAGCTGGGCAAGCTGGGGGAGGCATTCACCGCCGACGACCAGGTGATCCTGCTCATCGACGAGATCGACAAGGCCGATCTGGAGTTCCCCAACGATCTGCTGTGGGAGCTGGACCAGATGGAGTTCTATATTCCGGAGACCAAGGAGACCATCAAGGCCAAGCACCGGCCCATCGTCATCATCACCTCCAACGCGGAGAAAGAGCTGCCCGACGCCTTCCTGCGCCGGTGCATCTTCCACTATATCGCCTTCCCCAGCCAGGACATGATGGCCGACATCGTCCACGCCCACTACAACAACATTGAGGACCACCTGCTGGAGATGGCCATGAAGGCATTCTATCAGATCCGCGACCTGCCCACCGTGGCCAAAAAGCCCTCCACTTCGGAGCTGCTGGACTGGCTCCAGGCCCTCCGCCTGGGCGGGGTGGACCCGGACAAGATCGAAAACGAGCTGCCCTACGCCGGCATCCTCCTGAAAAAGAACGAGGACCTCACCGCGGTAAAAACGCCAAAAACCGCGTCAGAAACGGATACCGCTGGTAAAGCGCCCCGACCTGTCCGCCAAGTTTCATAAAAAGGAGGCCACTGTGTTTATTGATTTATTTTACCTCATGCGCGCACGGGGGCTGAACGTGTCCATGAACGAATGGCTGTCCTTGATGGACGCCTTGGAGAAGGGGCTGTGCCGGAACAGTCTGCTGGAGTTCTACTATCTCAGCCGGGCCATCCTCATCAAAACCGAGGCCGACTTTGACAAGTTCGACGAGGTTTTCCTGGACTATTTCGACCGGATTCAGCATATCGAGGACATCCCCCCAGGAGCTCATGGACTGGCTCCATGACCCCAAGAACATGAAGAAATACGACAAGGACGAGGTGGACGCCCGCACCACCTACGACCTGGAAAAGCTCCGCCAGATGCTGGAGGAGCGCCTTCAGGAGCAGCACGAGCGCCACGACGGCGGCCAGTACTGGGTGGGCACCGGGGGTACCTCCACCATGGGCCACTCAGGCTACGCCGCCACCGGCATTCGGGTGGGGGGCAAGAGCCAGCACCGCCACGCCCTCCAGGTGGCCGGGGAGCGGGACTTCCGGGACTTCCGAGAGGACAACGTGCTGGACCAGCGGTCCTTCCAGCTGGCCTTCCGCCGCTTGCGCCAGATGACCACCCGCCAGGACGGGCCCATGGACGTGCTCAACCTGGACCGGACCATCGACGAGACCTGCAACAACGCCGGCTATCTCCAGCTGGAGTTTGACCGGCCCCGGACCAATGACATTAAAGTCATGGTCCTCTTCGACTCCGGCGGGTCCATGACCCCCCCTATGCCCGTCTGTGCAGCCAGCTCTTCCAGGCGGTGAACCGGGCCAACAACTTTAAGGACCTGAAAATCTTCTACTTCCACAACTGCTGGTACTCTGAGCTCTACACCGGTCCCCGGTGCGTGTATGGGGGAGTCGGTGCAGACCCAGTGGGTCATCAACAACCTCAGCCGGGACTACAAGGTCATCGTGGTGGGAGATGCCTCCATGGCCCCCTCGGAGCTGACCTGGGTGGGGGCAGCTCCTACTACAACCGCTACAACGCCGAGACCGGCCTGACCTGGCTCAACCGCTTCCACAGCCGCTTTGAAAAAATGGTGTGGTTCAACCCCATCCCCGAGGCCATGTGGGAGTATGACTACGGCTACCAGACCATTGAGATGATCCGCAACACCGTGGACATGTACCAGCTCACCGTGGAGGGGCTGGGACGGGGCCTGAAAAAACTGGTGTCGGCCCGATAACCTGCCACAAAACGCCACGACAGTCCGCCGGCACGGGGCCTGAAAAAAACTGGTGTCGGCCCGATAACCTGCCACAAAACGCCACGACAGTCCGCCGGCACGGGGGCCTCCCGGCCCCGGCGGGCTGTTTTCACGCCGGAACTCTGAGAGAGGGGGACCGCCCCATGAAAAACCGGGCAGAAAACTGCAAAAAACGCACCATGGGCCTGCTGCGAAACCTGATGATCTTAGGGGTCAGCTTTGTGGGCCTGACGGTGGTGCTGCAGCTGGAAATTGAATACAACCTGCTGGTCCTCATCTACGCCCTGTCCGCGGTGGCGGTGCTGCTGTATCAGCTCATCCGCAACCGCAGCGACCGGGACAAGCTGGACCAGGAGGTAGCCCGGAGCAACTTCCTGATGAACGCCGCCCTTCCCGGGGGGGGGATGTGCGTCTGTTTGAGCTGCTCCCCGACGGGATGATCCGGGTTCTCTCCCCGGGCAGGCCAGGGCGGGCAGCTGAAAACCACCCTGGAAACCCCTCGCCGCCTGCTGTCCTACCTCAACTGCTCCGCCCAGTGGGAGGCCCCCCTTCCTGGCCGCCCTGGAGCAGGCCGCCCTGGGCCAGGACAGCGAAGTGGAGTTCCAGACCATGGACCAGGAGGAAACCTGGATTCAGCTGCGGATGGAGCCCCTGCCCGACAATGAGGAGACCACCGCCATCGGCACCATCCGGGACGTGACCCAGAAGGTCAAGGAGCGCCACCGCCAGGAGGAGGCCTCCAAGCTCCTCACCCGGATGATGGACAGCACCATGGCCGGGCTGGAAATCGCCCTGGAGGAGGACACCTGGCGGCTGCTCTGGGGAACCCAGACCTACCAGGACCTGCTTCAGCGGGCCGGGGCGCACGCTCCGTACAGCGTGTTTATCCGAGACTACATCGGCCCCACCATCCATCCCCGGGACCGGGAGCAGTACTGCCAGTCCATGGAACGCTCGGCCCTGCTGTCCACCTTCCTGGCGGGCGTCCCCCGGCCCTTCAGGAGTACCGGGTAAAGGTGGACCGGGCCCCGGGCTATGAGTGGCACGCCGCCGAGCTCTACTACTTCCGGGACCCCGGCACCCGCCAGGCCAAGTGCAATGTCTTTATCCGACAGGTCACCCAGGCCAAGATGCGGCAGCTGGAGGAGAAACGGCAGCTGGAGGAGAAGGAGCACATCCTCTTCCTCCAGGCCAAAAAGCTGGTGGAATCCGAGGAGGAGCTGGACTTTGTCCACGTGATCTCGGAGTACTACCAGGGCATCTACGTGGTGGACCTGGCCGCGGACCAGACCCGCAGCATCAAGGTCCCCCGGTATTACGCCGACCTGCTCAGCCGGACAGACCATTGCCAGAGCAGGGCCCTGGACCTGTACTGTCAGGAGCTGATGGACCCCGCCTATGTCCCCGCCTTCCGGGAGGTCACCAACTACGATAACATTCGCCGGCATCTGGCGGAAAAGCACCAGGTGGAGCTGCTCTACCGGAAGAAGAACGACACCTGGCTCCGGCTGCGGGTCTTCGCCATGCCCGGTTACAGCCAAGAACAGCAAAAAACCCTGTGGGTGTTCGAGGACGACACCGCCACCGTCAACCTCCGGCAGGAGGAGGAGAAGGCCCGGATCACCGCCCAGGCCGCCGAGGCCGCCAGCCAGGCCAAGAGCCAATTTTTGGCCAACATGAGCCATGACATCCGCACCCCCTCAACGCCATTCTGGGCATGTCGGAGCTGGGGCTGCGGGAGGAGGCGGCGGAGGAGAAAGACAACTGCTTCCGGGACATCCGGGGCAGCGGCCGCATCCTGCTGGAGAACATCAACAGCATTCTGGACCTGTCCAAAATCGAGGCGGGGAAAATGGAGATCACCCCAGAGACCTACCATGTGCTCTCCACCCTCCACGACACCATCACCATCCTGCGGATGCGGGCCCAGGAGAAAAACTGACCTTCCGGGCCCAGGTGGACGAGACCATTCCGGCCACCCTTTACGGGGACGACGTGAACATCAGCCACATCATCATGAATCTGGGCAGCAATGCCATCAAATACACCCGGGAGGGCACCATCACCCTCACCGTCACCTGGGAACCCCAGGGAGAGGACGGCAGCCTGGTCATCCACATGGAGGACACCGGCGTGGGCATCCGCCAGGAGGACCTGCCCTATATCTTCAAAGCTATGGCCGGCTGGACCGCAAAGCCAACCGGCACATTGAGGGCACCGGCCTGGGCCTGTCCATCTGCCAGCAGCTGACAGAGCTGATGCACGGCCAGCTGGGGGTGGAGAGCACCTACGGCGTGGGCAGCAACTTCTGGGTCCGCCTGCCCCAGAAGGTCATCGACCCTACCCCTGTGGCCCCTACCGGGAGGGAGAACAGCGGGAGAACAACCAGAACCGCAACTCCTTCACCGCCCCCCGAGGCCGTGGTCCTGGTGGTGGATGACCAGCCCCTGAACCTGAAGGTCTGCCAGGGCCTGCTGGCCCCCTACGAGATGGAGGTCTACACCGCCCGCTCGGGGCAGGAGGCCCTGCGCCAGATGACCCAGGTGTGGCCCGACCTGGTCCTCATGGACCACATGATGCCGGAGATGGACGGGGTGGAGACTACCCAGCGCATCCGGGACATGGGCCGGAAAGACCCCTACTTCGCCGTGGTCCCCATCATCGCCCTCACCGCCAACGCCATGAAAGGGGTCCGGGAGGAATTCCTCCAGAGCGGCTTCAACGACTACATCTCCAAGCCGGTGGAGCTGGACAAATTGGACGATGTGCTCCGGGCCTGGGTTCCAGAGGACAAGCAGAAGGCCCCCTGCCCCCCCTGGGCGCCCTGGTGGCCGAGCCCATCCCCGAGGACCTGCGGGACCTGCCGGACATCGACGTGGCCCGGGGCATGTCCTACTGCGGCACCGGCCAGGTCTATCGGAAAACCCTCTTCCTCTTCCGGGAGCAGATCCCCGGCCGCCTCCGGCGCATCCGCCAGGCCTGGGACGAGGGCCGTTGGGAGGACTACGTCATCGAGGTCCACAGCCTGAAAAGCGCCGCCCGGTGGATTGGCGCCATGGACCTGGGAGACCAGGCTGAAGCCCTGGAGATGGCCGGCCGGTCCGAGGACTTGGAAACAATCGCATCGGACACCCCCGCTCTCCTGTCCCGGTGCCAGGCCCCTGAACGAAACCTTGTCCTTTCTGTAAACAGCACCAGCGCCCCCTTTTTGTCGTGGGCGCTGGTGCTGTTTTTCCTTTTCCGTGGCACACCCTGCCCTCCCCCTGGGAAGGGGTTATAGCCGGAGGAGCAGCGTTCCCACCTGATAGACCCCAAAGGCGGTCAGCCAGGCCAACGCGGTCTGATAGGCCACCGCGAACCAAAAATGCCGGGGGGAGGCCATCTCCTGGCGCAGGGCGGCCAGGGCCGCCAGGCAGGGGGCGCAGAGGAGATTGAACAGCAGAAACGACAGGGCCGCAGGCACCGTGAGGGACAGCCCGGCCAATCCCCGGGGCAGAGAACCCCCAAGGTGCTCACAATGCTCTCCTTGGCCAGCAGCCCGCTGCACGCGGCCACCACCAGCCGCCAGTCCCCCCATCCCAAGGGGGCAAACAGTGGGGCCAGATACCGCCCCACCCCGGCCAGCAGGCTGCCAGACAACGCCCCGCTGGACAGCTCACCAAACCCGCCCTGCTCCCAGCCGAAGCTGGCGGCAAACCACACCGCCACCGAGGCCAGCAGCAAAAGGCTCCCCGCCTTTCGCAAAAAGGCCCCCAGCCGCTGGCCAGTCCCCGCAGCAGCTCCCCCAGAGGCGGGAGACGGTAATCGGGCAGCTCCATCCAAAAGGGCACGTCCTCCCGAGGAAACCACGGGCTGCCGGACAGCAGCCAGCTGGACAGCAGCGCCGCCGCCACCCCCACCAGATAGGCCAGGGGCGCCACCCACCAGCCCCGGGAATCACGGTCCCGGCCACCAGGGCGATCACCGGCAGTTTGGCCCCACAGGGCAGAAAGGTGGCGGTCATGGCGGTCAGCCGCCGGCAGCTGGGCCGGCGGATGGTCCGGCAGGCCAGGATGCCCGGCACCCCGCAGCCGCAGGAGAGCACATAGGGCACCACCGATTTCCCCGACAGGCCAAACCGCCGCACCCCCCTGTCCAGCAGATAGGCCCCCGGGAGAGGTAGCCGCATCCCTCCAGAAAGGTCAGACACAGGAACAGCGTTGCCAGCTGGGGCAGAAAGACCAACACTGCCCCCCACCCCAGCCGCCACCCCGTCCACCAGCAGCGCCGTGAGCCAGGGGGCGCAGGAGAGCTTTTCCAGGCCGTAGGCCAGCAGCGGCACCACCCCCCCAGATGCTCCCGGCCCAAAAAGGTCCAGGACCCCTGCCACAGCGTCTGGCTGGCCCCCTCCGCCCAGCCCCCCACCAGGCAGATGGAGACCCAGAACATCCCCAGCAGAATGACCGCCAGCAGCGGCAGGGCCAAAACCCGGTGGAGCAACAGCCTGTCCAGACGCTGGGACAGGGATTGGCCCCCCTGCCCCCGGGTCAGACAGCGCCGGGCCAGCGTGCCCGCAAAGGCATACCGGCCGGCGGCAATGATCTCCTCCCGGTCGTCCTCCAGGTCCCTCTCACAGGCGGCAATCACCACCTCCAGCCGCTGGCGCAGCGCCAGTCCCACCCCCAGGGCTTGGTCCACCGCCTGGTCCCCCTCAAAGAGCTTGACCAGGTACCAGGCCCGTCCCGCGGCGGGCAGGTGATCCGATGCCAGAATCTCCACATCCTCCAGTGCCCGGCGGGCGCGGGGCGGAAAACAACGGCGCCGGTTTGACCGGTTCCCCACGCCGGGCCGCCGCTGCCGCCGCCTGGGCGGCCTCCGCCACGCCGGTGCCCCGGGCAGCGGAGAGAACCACCACCGGGCACCCCAGCCGCCGGGACAGCAGGTCCCGGTTCAGTTTCTGGCCCCGCCGCTCCAGCAGGTCCGCCCGGTTTACCGCCACCACCATGGGAATCCCCAGCTCCAGCAGCTGGGTGGTGAGGTAGAGGTTGCGCTCCAGGTTGGTCCTGTCCACCAGGTTCAGCAGGGCATCGGGGCGCTGTTCCACCAGAAACCGCCGGGTCACCACCTCCTCCGGGGTGTCGGGAGAGAGGGAGTACACCCCAGGCAGGTCCACAAACCGGACGGACGGGTCCTCCCGCCAGCCTCCCTCCCGCCGCTCCACCGTCACCCCGGGCCAGTTGCCCACAAACTGGTTGTCCCCGGTGAGGGCGTTAAAAGGGTGTTCTTGCCGGCGTTGGGGTTGCCGGCCAAGGCAATGGTCACCATATCCAGTCCCTCCCTCCGCCCGCCGGAGCTGCCGGCCGGGCTCCACCGTCACCTGAGCGCCGTCAGCCCGCCGGAGGGTCAAGGTATACCCCCGCAGCCGAAGCTCCACCGGGTCCCCCAAAGGCGCCGCCCGGATGATCTCCACCACCGTTCCCGGCAGAACGCCAAAGTCCAACAGCCGCCGTCGGGCCGCCCCCTGCCCGCCCACCCGGGTCACCGTGTAAACTTGTCCCACCTTCCCTGATCCAAGGTCATGGCCCGCATCCTCCTTTTTGTGGGTTGTCCCTCCATCCTATGCGGACCCGCGCGGGGAAATGACAGCAAGATCATTGCATTGTGCCATTTTCGAAAACCACGTATTGACTTTCCAATATTCATCAACTATCATCTGAAATAGATAAGATTTTTGTTCGAGTTGCCAAATCTATGGATCTATTCCAACAAAACCCAACGCATGGAAAGGAGGATGACCTTCTCACATGAAAAAAACCGTTGCGGGAATCCTGATCGCTCTGGTTGCCTGTCTGGGCTTTGCCGCGTATTTCTTCCTGGCGATCAATCCACCTGCTTTATCCTATATGGAAACCAATCTCACAGAGCAAATCAAGCGGCAATTGAAGGAAGATTCTCTTCTGATTTCTATTCAGCGTCCTGGGACGTGGCACGATCTATTTACGCCAGAAGACTGGACCTTCGTTGTCCAATATGCTGATGCTTCTAACCCCCATTTTTATCAGTTGGACATAGACAAAGAGGAATTTGTCGAGACTTCTTCTTCCCAAAAAGAATCTGGCGTAATTCCAAGTCTCCAATCCAAACGCATAAGACACCCCCTCCTGCGCTTTTAATGCGCAGGAGGGGGTTGCTTCCATAATTTTTATCCAATCCATATTGATCCTTCCGCTTTTTTTCTTGTACACTATAAACATAGATTCCAAAGAGCAGAAAGGAGCCAACACCATGAAACGACGGAAAAACGGTTCGTCCTGCCCCTCTGCCTGCTGCTTCTGCTGTCTCTGCGCCCCGGCGTATGCAGCAGCAGACGCCCCCTTTGCAGACATCCACGGCCACTGGGCCGAGTGTCAGATGACCTGGGCCCAGGAAGCAGGGATTCTTACAGGGACCTCTTCCACCACCCTCTCCCCGATGATACCGCCACCCGGGCCATGGCGGTGACCGTGCTGTACCGTTACGCCGGTTCTCCGGCGGTGGAGGGTACCTCCGGCTTTGCCGATGTCCCCGCGGATGCCTACTATGCCGACGGTGTTGCCTGGTGTGTTCAGGCCGGTCTCATCACGGGGAAAACGGAAACCGCGTTCCGCCCCGGGGACCCCATGACCCGAGAGGAATTCGCCGCGACCCTGTATCGCCTCTTAGTGGACCGCCACGGCGTGCCGGAACAGGTGGGGGAAAACAATGTCACCACCCTGGCGGATTTTGCCGATGCCCAGTCGGTCAGCGCCTTTGCCCAAGACGCCATGGCCTGGGCGGTGGGAGACCTTTTCCTGTCCGGTTTCCGCCAGGAGGGAGACGCGCGGGAGCTATTGCCGCAAGGCCCCATCACCCGGGGCGAAATGATCCACCTTCTGCGTCAGTATGACTGCCTGGTGGAGGGAAACCCGGCCCAGCTGTACCGCTTCTCTCCGGAGGACGTGCGCTCCATCCGTCTTCAGCAGGGCAGCGGCCTCCAGGCAATGATAACAGACCCGGCGGAGATCCAGCGGTTTTTAGAGAAGGTAAACGCCTTCACGTACACCGTCCAGGAAAATCCCCGGCCTGCCGGAGGCTTCTACTTCTTTGCGGACCTCCACCTGACCGACGGGACCTCGGTTTGCCTTCTCCTTTCCCAAAACGGGATCGACCATCACTACACAGAGCCCGCCTCGGAGGGCGATGCGTATTTCCCATTGGATTGATGGAGAGCTTTTGGTCTGCGTAAATGACCCCTCCTGGGTCCCATGCACTAAAAAAGCCCCTGCCGCGGTTCCTTGGAACCCGGCAGGGGCTTTGGGATGTTGCTGTGGAACCGCCGTTCATTCCTCCCGGGCCAGCTCTTGGCCCTGGTCAGAAGCGTCCCCCACAGGGTCTCTCTGGCCCAACTGCTTTTTCAAGGCGTCTAATTTTGACAGTATAAGGCCGGTGCAGACCGTCACGAGGATACAGAGGAAAAGCAGCAGGCCAACCGTCAGATCAACCCCTGCCTCGCCGCTGCCGAGCAGCCCCACAAACAAACCTCCGGCAAAGTAGAACCCCTCCAAGGCAACGCCCAGGCCGGCCAGAAGGGAGAAGCATCCATTTTTTCATCGTCCAGACCTCCCATTGGTAAAAACGGCCCCTGCCGCAGTGCGGCGGGGGCCCGCGTGTTTCTGTTATGGTGTGCCCGTCAGGGGTTCCGGGTCGCCTAAGTAGGTGGGCTCCGGCTGGAAGATGGCCCAGAGGACATCCTTGTCCCGGGCCAGGATCTCCCGGAGGTCCCGCATGGTCTGCCCCCCGGTAGTTCTGCCCGTCGGCAGCCACGCCCCAGGCCTCCAGGCCCAGGGCCCGGGCCAGGTAGAGGGCCCGGTACATGTGATACTCCTGGGTAACAATGACCACCTTTTTACCCCAAAGATGTCCCGGGCCCGGTAGAGGCTGTCATAGGTGGACAGCCCCGCGTAGTCCAGGACCACGTCCGCCTGGGGAACGCCCTTTTTCCAGGGCCACCCGGTGCATGGTGGCCAGCTCGTTGTAATCCTGGCTGCGGTTGTCCCCGGACATGAGCAGCTTGTCCGCCCAGCCGGCCTGGTAGAGCTCCACCCCCCCGGGTGAGGCGGTCAGACAGCATGGGGGTGGGGGTTCCGTCGGCATAGACGCCGCAGCCCAGCACCAGGATGCAGTCCACCGCCTCCGGCGGGGTATCCTCCAGGGTGCGAAACTGCTGCCGGGTGGAGAGAACCACGTAGCCGCTGAGCCCAAAGACCAGGGCCGCCCCCAAGGCACACAGGATTCCCAGCACGGCCAGGCCCCGCAGAATCCATTTCTTTCCCCGGCTCATTGGTCTTTATTCCGGTGCTGGAAGTAGAGCACCCCCGCGATAAACACAATGCCGACGATCAGTCCGATGACCATAGCGGCCTCCTTTCTCTGGCGCGGAGGGAACCCTCCGCAGGGGCTTATTCTTCCTCCTCTCCGTCCAGGGGGCTCCTCATCCTCTTCCAGCTCTCCCCGGACATAGGTCACCCGGACCGCGGAAGAACTGAGCATATCCACCCGGTATTCCCGCCAGCCTTTCTCCGCCAGCTTCGCGTTGCCCTGCTCCAACTGTTCGGTCACGTCCTCGGTGTCCACACCGGTGTAGGTCACTTTCTTCTGTTCCATGTTGCCTCTCCTCCTTACTGCCCGTTTCCTTGGGCCGCTTTCATCATAATGGCGCATTCAATCCGTTTTTGAACAGCTCGCATCCGTAGGTATAGGTCCCGTTGATGTCCCCGCTGGCGTGGTAGGCGTTGGCGGCACAGCCGCCGGAGCAGTACAGCTGGGCCCAGCAGTCCCGGCAGTCGGGGTTGGCCACCACGTTACATCGGTGGAATTTCTCCCCAGCTGGGGGTTGGTGATCCCCTTCCATACATCCCCCATGGAGTAGAACGGGGTCGTTGACAAACTGGTGGCAGGGGAAGAGCTCCCCCCGGGGTCACCGCCAGATACTCCGTGCCCGGAGCCGCAGCCCGACATGCGCTTGTGCAGGCAGGGCCCCCTCCAGGTCCAGCATGTAGTGGTAGAAGGTGAAGGGCCGTCCCTCCTGTCCCGTTTTAGCATCTCCTGGGCCAGGAGCTCATATTGCTGGAAGAGTTTGGGCAGGTCCTCCTGGGTGAGGGCCCAGGGTTCGCCCGGCGGGCTCACCACCGGCTCCATGCTCAGCTCCGTGAAGCCCAGATCGGCCATGTGGGAAAATGTCGTTGGTAAAGTCCACATTGTCATGGGTGAAGGTTCCCCGCATATAGTAACTCTGGTCTCCCCCGCTGCTGGACAAACCGCTGGAACTTGGGGACGATGATGTCATAGCTCCCCACCCCGGCCAGGTTCTTCCGCAGCCGGTCGTGGACCTCCTTCCGGCCGTCCAGGCTGAGGACCACGTTGTCATCTCCCGGTTGCAGAACGCTGTCACCTCGTCGTCCAGCAGCATGCATGCCGTTGGTGGTGAGGGTGAAGCGGAAATGCTTGCCGTGAATGGGCTCCTGGGTGCGGGCGTAGGCCACCAGATCCTTCACGACCTGCCAATTCATGAGAGGCTCTCCACCAAAGAAGTCCACCTCCAGGTTCACCCGGCTACCCGAGCTGGCAATGAGAAAGTCCAGGGCCTGCTTGCCCACGGCAAAGGGCATCAGCGCCCGCTCGCCGTGGTATTTTCCCTGACTGGCGAAGCAGTAGGAGCAGTTGAGGTTGCAGGTGTGGGCCACATGGAGGCACATGGCCTTGAGCACGGGCTTGGTGTGTTGGAAGGCCTCCTGCTCCACGTCCTTCCACAGGTCTTGGGAGAAGAGCTTGCCCGCCTGCTTCAGGGCCTGGATGTCCGCCAGGCAGTCTAAAAATCTCCCCCATCCACGTCGTCCCGGTGGCCGTACTTGGCCAGCATCTGGGCCACAATCTCCTCCTGGGGGTGGTCTCATAGAGGGCAATGATGTCATAGGCCACCTCGTCCACCAGATGAACCGAGCCGCTGTAAACATCCAGGACAATGTTGTAGCCATTGAGCTTGTATTGATGGATCATATCTGTTTTCTCACTTCCGTCGAATGAAAAAAGTGCCGCTTGATCGGGCCCGATCAGGCGGCAGCTTTCCTCGTGTGTCAGCGTTCTCAGCGATTGGTATTCTCGCACTGCTGGTTGGCAAGGCCGCAGGAGGTCTTGCAGGCAGACTGGCAGGAGGTCTGGCATTCGCCGCAGCCGCCGGTCTTCAGGCTCTTGGCCAGGTCCCGGGTCTCCAGGGTCTGGATTCTCTTCATAAGAAACCGCTCCTTTCCTCCCCCGTTTCGGGGGGTTACGTCATAAATCAGGGTTATTATAATGTACTTTCCCAGGGATGTCAATGGGTACCCCTTTGATTTCCCTGGCCGGCTTGTGAGAACCATTTGGACATGCTATAATGATAATTACCTTATCTTTCTTAAAATAGAACGGAGAGGAGACAATGGTCATGAAGGAAGAGTGCCTGCTCTGCGGCGCGCCGCTGGAATATCTTACCCGCGGCAGAAAATGGAATGCGCGCTCTGCCACAAAAAGAGCGGAGCAAAACCCGCTGTATTAAAGGGCATTTCATTTGCAACCAGTGCCATACCAAAGGGATTGACCAGGTCCTCACCCTTTGCCTGGAAACCACCTCCGCAAACCCGGTTGAGATTTTGGACCATCTGATGGCCCAGCCCTTTTGTCATATGCACGGCCCAGAGCACCACATCCTGGTTGGCGCCAGCCTGCTCACCGCCTACCGAAACGCTGGCGGTGAGATCGACTTGGCGCCGGCGCTGGTAGAGCTTCAGCGCCGCGGGCAGCACGTCCCCGGCGGCGTCTGCGGTTTCTGGGGGGCCTGCGGTGCTGGAATCAGCACAGGAATGTCTCTCTCCATTCTCTCAAACGCCACCCCGCTCAGCAAAGAGCCCCCTCGGCCTTTCCAACCAGATGACCGCTCGTGCCCTGGATGCCATTGGAACCATCGGAGGACCTCGATGCTGCAAACGAAATTCCTACCTATCGCTTCTGGCTGCAGCGGCATTTGTCGAAGAACGGTTTCACCTCTCTATGCCCGTGCCCGCAATCCGGTGCGCCTACGCTGGGCAGAACAATCAATGCCTGGGCAAAGTCTGCCCGTTTTCGCCTGGTTCCTAACGGGTAACCGCATTCTATTCAGCCCAAGAGGAGGGGTACTTTATGCCAGCAAAACGCATTCTTTTTTTGGCTTTCTTCTCTGCCTGGCCCTATGGCTGGTGGTCCTGGCGGCACAGGCACTGACCCTTGGTACAGAGAAAAGCCTGTTTCCCTATCGCACAGAGCAAGTGGCGTGCGTCGAATTCCAAAACGGGACCACTGGCGCCCGGCATCTGGACAAGGCACAGCGGGTCATCCAGGATGTGATGGATCACCTTCACCGGTTCTCTCCGGATGCCGCAGTGCCCAACCAGTGGGAAGGATGGACCTACGGAATTACCCTCCATTTGAAGGATGGGCAAACCTGTATGCTGACACTGCACCCCGCCGCCCAGGCGGAGGGGTACGGCGCTGCGGTGGACCTCAATGGCACCCGCTATTTTTCCCGGGAGACCGCCTTTCCCCTGACCTGGCTGGAGGAATCCTTCTCCAGCGTCATGGCCCCCCTCCCGTTAGCCCGCAGTGGGCCTCATCTGGGGGATGCTATCCTGGCAGTGCAGGCAAACTCCGTCAAAGGTAAACTCCGCCACAAAGGCCAGCCTCCCCCCCGGCGGTCCCACTCCACAAAGTCTGTGGGGCGCACCTGCAAGGGGTTCTTTCGAAAATAGTGCAGCCCCGCCAGGCGCAGCATGGCGTAGACAAACTGCGAGCAGAACATAATATTGGGCTGGCAGGACATGGGAAAGAGAAGGCCCAGCAGATTATAGGCGCTGCCCTCCTGGTTGATTTTCCGCAGCCGCTTGAGCATGATCTGTTTTTTGATGGCGGGTGGCCGCCAGGCGGTACACCCCGCACCGAGGCCCCCTTCCGCTCGGCCAGCCCCTTGAGGGTCTCCGGGTTCAGGCCGGGGGCCTCCCCGCCCTCGCCGCCGTTGTAGCTCACCAATGTTTTCAGCGCCCGGTCAAAGGCCAGGGAGATGTGGTTGTAGGCCCGGCCGGTAAACAGCCCGATTACCTCTCCGGCGGGACTGTTGGAGTGGGTCAGCGCCAGGTAAATATAGCCGTCGGACAGCGCCGCCGTAGCCTGGGCAAAATAGGCCGAAGACAGGCTGCCCCGGTTGCAGTACCGGAAGCAGTTGTGCCGGGTCAGGTCCCGCCCCAAATCGTATACGCAGCCCTGGCTCACCACCTGCCAGGCCCGCTGGGCCTGGTCCGGCGCCCGGACAGCCGGGCCTTTCCGTAGACTCCCCACACCACACACAGCAGCGCCAGAGACACCAAGGGCCCAAAGGGCCGGAGATACCAGGGGGGTCTCAGGCGCTTGTTTTCTCTCGCTCATGTCCGTTTCCATTCCTTTCTTGCTTGGGTTTTTGTATTGTTGACCTCATACAGGCATACAAAAATCATACAGGAACCGGACCAATTCGTCAACCCTTTTCCCCCGTTTCTCCACTCGACCATTGGGAAAGTCCTTGGCGCGCAAAGGGATTTCCTTCCAGGACAAAAATGGGCCGCCCGGTGCTCTCCGGGCGGCCCACTGGTTTTTATCGTAAGTTTTTCCCCAATTCATAGGCCTGTTGGGGATAATCGGTGCGCTCCATGGCCGCCAAGTCCCCACAGGAGAGGGCGGAAATCACCCCCCACCCGCTCCCAGCCCAGGTAATTGGTCATGCCCTGGAAGGAGAGGACCGCGCCGGCGGCGGACTCCATGGTGTCGTCCTCCATGGTCAGCAGCAGGACAGCCTTTTGGGGGTACGCAGGGCCGTGCTGTTGGCGTAGAACCGGTCGATGGCCAGCTTCAGCTGGGCGCTCCAGTCATAGTAATAAATCGGAGAGGCAAAGGCCACCAGGTCGGCCTCCAGCAGATGGGGGTTGAGTTCCTCCATACCGTTGTAGATGCAGCCCTTGTCGGTGTTGTGACATCGCTCACAGGCCCGGCAGGGATGGAGCTCCTGGAAGGCCGCGTCAAAGCGGAACACCGTATGGCCAGCCTCCTGGGCCCCCTGGATAAACGCATCCGCCAGCAGGGCCGAGGTGCCGTGCCGGTGGGGGCTTCCTGTTATCATGACAATCTTCATTTGTATTCCTCCTTACTCTGTTTCACTCCTTGGGCTGCCATCAGGGACGTGCTCCTCCCCCGGGCCGCCCGCCGCCGGGCCCGCACCAGGGCCACCCAGAACAGGACCCCCGCCAGGGCCAGGGCGCCGCCCAGGGCCGTGCAGATCACCGCTGCGGCCTCCGCCGGCACCCAGCCGGACCGCCACAGCCACAGGCTCCCGCCCCACGGACCCGGCCAGCACCAGCCAGGACTTTCCCGCCAGCGCCTGCCAAATGGGCCGCCGGGCAGGCTGGGCGCTTCCTCGAATCCGCCGGGTCTCCTTCCAGGTGACCGCCAGGAAGGGCCCGTCCAGTCCCTGGAAGAGCAAGAAGGTCAGCAGGGGCCGGACCCACCCCACCCGGGGCAGCGTCCCGTAGGCCCGAAGTCCCAGCCAGACCACCGCCGCCCCGGCCAGCATCCACAGGCAGCCGTCCAGAATCAGCAGGGCCTGCCGGCCCAGAAGAAACCGGCTCCCCGCCGGGAACGCCCTCCCTTGGCTCACCCGTCCTGGTCCCCCAGGGCAAAGGTGGTGAAGGGCGGCTTACCCCGGGTGCCGATCAGGCGGACCCCCGCCCGGTAGAGTCCCTCCACCGTCTCCACCAGGGAGGGGTAATTTCCTCCCCGGGGGCGATGAGGGGAATCCCCGGGGGATAGGCCCAGATGTACTCCCCGCCCACCTTCCCCATGGCGTCGTAGAGGAAGCTCAGTCCCCCCGGGGCTTGGGCGGCCTCCTCCAAGGAACACCGGCGGGGGGCAGCGCACCGGGCACCGCCAAAACGGAAGGGGGGTCCCTCGCTGGAGGCACAGGTTTCGTCAATGGCCAGCAGGGCCTGGGCCAGGCGGGCCGGCATGGCGTCGTCGGTGCCCAAGCCGGTCATGGCCAGGACATAGTGGTCCAGGGCCATCTCCACCTCGATCCGGTATTCCCGGCGCAGAAGGTCCCGCAGCGCCACCCCGGTCAGACCGGTCCCCTGGGTGGAGATCAGAATCTTGGCCGGGTCCAGGGCGAAGATGCCGGGATAGTGCGCCCCCGCCTCCCGGCCATGGCCCAGCACCCGCAGGTGCCGCAGGCCCTGGATGCCCTGGTCAAATTCCGTCAGCCGCCGGTGCCAGGCGGCAAACAGGGCCTCTCCCTTCTCCTCCAGCAGCCGGACACACCCGTCCATGGAGGCCATGAGCAGATAGGAGGGACTGCTGGACTGAAAAATTCCCGTCTGACGGGCCACCTGAGGCAGGGGGAACCAGCTTGCCGCCGGCGTGGAGAAGGGCGGTCTGGGTCAGGCTGGGGAGCATTTTGTGCAGACTGGCCACCGCCAAGTCCGCCCCCTGGGCCATGGCGCCGGGGGGGAAAGGCCGGGTG